>ENA-OQHA01000033-OQHA01000033.1-human-gut-metagenome-genome-assembly--contig:-NODE-33-length-68881-cov-3.684469_pt1 | contig 68881 bp, 82 predicted proteins | sample MGYA00242558_ERZ504707 | MGnify/ENA primary metagenome ERZ504707 (study PRJEB26092, sample SAMD00036197) | human gut metagenome | host: Homo sapiens | study: EMG produced TPA metagenomics assembly of... | reverse complement strand
TGAGAAACAGGATGATTTCAGCAATGATGCTTTGTTTGAAGCCCTGAAATCTTATGTGGACGAAAAAGGTTTCAAAACAGGTTATGTTATGTGGCCAATCCGTACTGCTGTGTCTGGTAAGCAGAGTACACCGGGTGGAGCAACGGAGATCATGGAGATTCTCGGAAAAGAAGAGTCTCTTAAGAGAATTCAGAAAGGTATTGAATTACTGGAAAGATAAGGGGAGTCTATGAGTCTTAATAAAGCCCAAAAAGAGGCAGTTTCTCATAAGGAAGGACCGTGTCTGGTTCTTGCTGGTCCCGGTTCGGGAAAAACTCTTACGATTGCAAAAAGAATTGAATATCTGATTAAAGTATATAAGGTAAGACCAGAAGAAATTCTGGTCATTACCTTTACTAAGTATGCGGCTTGGGAGATGAAAAACAGGACCCGAAGTATATGTGGTCCTTCTTCTTATGCAGTAACATTCGGCACATTTCATGGAATATATTATGGAATTTTGAAATGGGCGTATCGCCTGAATCAGTCGAATCTTTTATCGGATGAAGAAAAGTACAGGATATTAAGAGAAATTTTACCCGGAATTGACTGGGATCAGGAACCGGAGGCAGATGAAGAAAAAGATTATCTGCAGGAACTGGCGATCGAGATAGGAAATGTAAAAATAACTGTATGGATATTGAAGAATATGAGCCGGTGAAATATACGACAGAGAAATTCCGCAAACTGTACAGGACCTATGAGGAGACAAAAAAGAAATATCGTAAAATTGATTTTGAGGATATGCTGATACAGTGCAGAGATCTTTTTATGAAACGGCCGGATATCCTGAAAAAATGGCAGGAAAAATTTCAGTATATTCTTGTAGATGAATTTCAGGATGTGAATCAGGCACAATATGATGTGGTACGGATGCTGGCGGCGCCTCAGGACAATCTGTTTGTGGTAGGGGATGATGATCAGTCAGTGTATGGATTCAGAGGGGCAAAGCCGGGAATCATGATGGAATTTATGAAGGATTATCCAAAGGCCAGACAGATCCTTCTGGATGTCAATTATCGCAGCAGCGGATATATTGTAAAAGGGACTCTGCGTGTGATCGGAAATAATAAATCCGGTTTGAAAAAAAGATAGAGGCATTCAGGAAACCAGATGAGACAGTTCATGTTCAGGAAGTAAAAGATCCGGTGCAGGAAGCGGAATATGTGTTGGAAAGGATTCGCGAATACCGGGAAAAAGGTGTATCGTATACGGAAATGGCTGTATTGTACAGGACAAATGTGGATGCAAGGGCAATGTCAGAACTGATGACGGAGTATCAGATCCCGTTTGTAATGAAAGAACATCTGAATAACATTTATGAGCATTTTATAGCGCTTGATATGATCAGTTATCTCCGTTTGTCACAGGGAGAATATGACAGAAAATAATTTTCTCCAGATTGCGAACCGGCCAAACCGCTATCTTACAAGAGAGAGTATGAAGACAGGAAATGTTTCTTATGAATCACTCCGGAGATATTACCGGGATAAAGACTGGATGGTTGACAGAATCGATCAGCTGGAATGGGACATGAAGATGATCTGTGACAAGACACCGTATGCAGCTATTCAATATATACGGAAACGCATGGGATATGATGAGTCCTGAAGGAATATGCAGCATACAGAAAGATTTCTTCGGAAGATCTTTTTGCAGTGCTCGAAGAAATCTGGCAGAACTCCAAGGGGTATGGCACCATAAAAGAATGGTTTGAACATATTGAAAGTTATGGAAAATGCTGAAAGAACAGAATAAGAAAAACGGAGAAAAAGAAGGGGTAAACCTGATGACAATGCATGCTGCAAAGGGACTTGAGTTTGATACCGTATTTGTGATTGAAGCAAATGAGGGAAGCTGCCCATACAAGAAAGCAATTGCCGACGAAGAAATAGAAGAAGAACGCCGGCTTTTTTATGTAGCATGACCCGGGCGAAGAAAGAACTTATGCTCTGTTATGTGCGCCGTCAGTACGATAAAGAGCGTGACCCTTCACGTTTCTGGAAGAAACCGGGCTGTTCTAATTTCCTCTTGTAAACGTAAACCTGATAAAGTATAATGATGTCTGTTGTGAAATTATAACAAAAAAGAGGTAACTATTCAGGAGACAGTATTCCGCGAGGTTGTTTTTGTGTACCACAGGTCACAGAAAACCCGAGAATCTCGGCGCGAAATCATGCAAAAGCATGATTTCTGTGCATCGCGGAGCGTGTTGCTGGTCACGAAGTGAACAGTAACATTGGACTGACAAGAAGCAGAGAGACAGTTAACGTAAGTACATAGAATTCAGGAGGAAGAAAAATGAAGAGAAAATTTATAGGCACTTGCACTTGCAGCAGCTATGACAGTTTCTATGACATCCGCTGTTTTTGCAGCAGATGAGATCAAGAGCGCAGATGATCTGGAGGGTAAGAAGATCGGTGTTCAGCTTGGAACAACCGGTGATGCAGACGCTACAGAGGTTAAAGACGCAACAGTAGAGAGATACAACAAAGGTAATGACGCTGTTATGGCTCTGAAACAGGGTAAGATTGACTGCGTAGTGATCGACAGCGAGCCTGCCAAGAAATTTGTTGAGAAAAACGATGATCTTGAGATCGTTGAGGATATTTTTGATAAAGAGGAGTATGCGATCTGCCTTTCCAAAGACAATGCAGACCTTACCAAAGAGTTTAACGAGGCTCTGAAGGAGCTGAAGGATGACGGAACTCTGGATTCCATCAGAGATAACTATATCGGTGATGATGCAGGTAAGACACCATATGAGACTCCTAAGGATGCAGATCACTCCAAGGGAACTCTTACCATGGCAACAAACGCAACCTTCCAGCCATACGAATACTATGACGGAGATAAGATCGTAGGTATTGATGTTGATATCGCTCAGGCTGTCTGCGACAAGCTTGGATATGAGCTGAAGGTCGAGGATATGGAGTTTGATGCGATCGTAAATTCTGTTAAATCCGGAAAAGCTGATTTCGGTGCTGCAGGAATGACAGTAACAGAGGATCGTAAAAAGAGCGTTGATTTCACTGATCCGTACACAACTGCAGAGCAGGTTGTTATTGTAAAGAAATAATTTTGCACAGAGAAATCAGAGGATTCTGAACGGATAAGCTGAGAAACAGATATTCGTTGCAGGGTTCAGTAGCGAATGATCAGGTTCCGGATATCCGGGTATGTTTTCCGGATTTCGGAACCTGTAGTTTTGGAAAGGGTGGAAATTTTGAGTCTTATTGAACAGTTTCAGTTTAACTTTCTGGACGACAATCGCTGGCAGTTCATTTTGTCCGGTCTGAAAAATACCATCATCATTACTTTTTTTGCTGTACTTCTTGGTATTTTTCTGGGATTTGTCATTGCTATTGTCCGTTCTACACATGATAAGACAGGTAAGCTTAAGATCCTTAATGTGATCTGTCGTGTTTATCTGACTGTGATCCGTGGCACCCCAACGATGGTACAGCTGCTGATCGTATTTTATGTTATTTTTGCAACCATAGATCCGGGTAAGATAGTTGTTGCCATTATCGCCTTTGGTATGAACTCTGCTGCATACGTGGCTGAGATCGTCCGTTCCGGCATCATGTCTATTGATCAGGGACAGTTTGAGGCAGGACGGAGCCTGGGTCTTAACTATACACAGACTATGATCAAGATCATTCTTCCGCAGGCGGTCAAGAACATCCTGCCGGCCCTTGGAAACGAGCTGATCGTACTTTTGAAGGAGACATCCATCAGTGGTTATATCGGACTTATGGATCTGACCCGTGGCGGAGACATTATCCGAAGCCAGACCTACAGTGCACTGTTCCCGCTGCTGGTAGTAGCTGCGATCTATCTTGTGATTGTTTGTTTTCTTACCTATCTGGTAGGAAGACTTGAAAGGAGGCTGAGAACCAATGAGCGTAAGTAATGAAGTGCTTCTGGATGTACAGGGACTTGAAAAGGCCTATGGCGGCAATCAGGTTCTCAACGGGATCACCACACAGATCCGCAGAGGTGAAGTAGTAGCCATTATCGGACCATCCGGCTGTGGTAAATCTACATTCCTCCGTTCCTGAATCTCCTTGAGGAGCCGACCGGGGGAAAAATCCTCTTTGAGGGAACCGACATCACAGATTCCAAGGTGGATATCAACCGTCATCGTCAGAAGATCGGAATGGTATTCCAGCAGTTTAATCTTTTTCCACATAAGACAGTAAAAGAGAATATTATGCTCGCACCTGTGACTCTGAATCTTATGAGTAAGGAAGAGGCTGAAAAAACGGCACTGGAGCTTCTGGAGCGAGTAGGTCTTCCGGATAAGGCAGATTCCTATCCGGACATGCTTTCCGGCGGTCAGAAGCAGCGTATCGCCATTGCAAGATCTCTTGCCATGAACCCGGACGTGATGCTGTTTGATGAGCTACATCTGCTCTTGATCCGGAGATGGTAGGAGAGGTCCTGGAACTGATGCAGGAGCTTGCAAGATCCGGCATGACCATGGTTGTGGTAACTCATGAGATGGGCTTTGCCCGCGAGGTGGCAACCAGAGTCCTCTTCATTGATGAAGGAAAGATCCAGGAAGAAAATTCTCCTAAGGAATTCTTTGCAAATCCAAAGAATAAGAGACTTCGAGAGTTTCTTTCAAAGACATTATAATGACATTATAAATATAAGAATATTAAAAACGGATGCTTGATCCTCCTGTGGAAATGCTGCAGGAGATAAAGCATCCGTTTTTTGTAGTGCTAGTTGCAAAAAAATCTTTTTTCTTTCCGCTGCTCAGTGGATTTCTTCACCGGCAGTTTTTTGTGCGGCTTTTATTTCGTTGTAACAGTATTTGATGATAGATTTTCTGGTTATGATCCCGATGAAGGAGCCTGGTCATCTACCACCGGCACGAAGTTCTGATTAATGGCGCGATCCAGAAGATCTTCCATATTGGAATCTGCATGGACTGGTTTATAGGTGGCGCGACGTGGGATCGCCATGATCGGGATTCCTTCTGTTTCCTTGATGTCGTGGATATCTGCACGGCGCATGCCCCAGAGGAGATCTCCCTCTGAGATGGTGCCGAGATATTTGCCGTCCATGGTGAGGATAGGAATGCAGGAGTACTTGCGGTGCTCCATTTTTTCGAGGGTCTGGCGAAGAGTTTCATCCTCAAAGATGTAGGCTACTTCGCTTTTGGGAATCAGAAAAAAAACAGAATGTTCACGTTATTACCTCATTTCCGCGAAAATTATAAATAAATCTGTAGGCTGTTTTAGAGAAGCTGAAGTCCGTGTGTCTCTGCAGCATCTGTGATCTCCTTCGGCCAGAGAGAGACATGTACTTCTCCGATGTGTGCTTTACGAAGGAAGAACATACAGATCCTGGACTGTCCGATACCACCACCGATGGTGTACGGAAGCTCTTTGTTCAGGATTGCTTTCTGGAATGGAAGCTCTCTTCGGTCATCACAGCCTGCTTCGGTAAGCTGGCGGTCAAGTGCGTCCTCGTCAACACGGATTCCCATTGAGGAAAGCTCAAGGGCAATGTCAAGTACCGGATAGTATACGAGGATATCACCGTTCAGTTCCCAGTCATCATAGTCCGGGGCACGTCCGTCGTGGCGCTCGCCGTTGGTGAGGGTTTTGCCGACTTTCATAAGGAAGACAGCGCCTTTTCACGGGTGATCCGATATTCACGTTCCTTCGGTGTGCAGTCCGGATACATGTCAAGAAGTTCCTGAGTTGTGATAAAGAAGATATCCTTCGGAAGGATCTCCTCGATGTAGTCATACTGTACAGCCATGTATTTCTCAGTTTTACGAAGGACACTGTAAATGGTGCGTACGGTTTCCTTGAGAGTCTCTATGGAACGCTCTTCTTTGGAGATGATCTTTTCCCAGTCCCACTGGTCTACGTAAACAGAGTGGATATTGTCCAGATCTTCATCCCGGCGGATGGCTACCATATCTGTGTAAAGACCCTCTCCGTGAGAAAATCCGTATTTTTTCAGTGCGTAGCGTTTCCATTTGGCAAGGGAGTGTACGATCTCGGCGTTGCTTCCTTCGATAGCTTGATATCAAAGCTTACCGGGCGCTCTACACCATTAAGGTTGTCGTTAAGGCGGATTCCGGTGCTACAAATGTTGGAGCGGATACTCGAAGAAGGTTCAGCTTCTGTGAGAGTGTCTGCTGGAAGAAATCTTTTACTGTTTTGATCGCAATCTGTGTGTCATGGAGGTTCAGGTCTGCATGATAGGTTGCGGGGATTGTGATTGTATTCATTATCGGCTCCTCCTGATGATTTTTAGGCTTATTGCTCTGTGGGGTATTATAGCAGAAAATGGGTGGAGTGGCAATATAATGAGAGGGGAAGTCTTTTGGGGTATCGTAGAAAAATGCTGGGTATTAAATGCCTGGTGTGATATACTGAAAAAAGAATGCTTATGTTTACGACGGAAATATAAATATCCGTTTTGACGGATAGAATGGAGGGAGCTTATGGCAGGTCAAAGGTGTCAGGTTTGTGGGGGTAAGGTTGTAAATGGCAGGTGTTCATTATGTGGGATGCCTTACAGAAATGATGAGGTGTTATATCATTTGAATGAGCCCCGGGAGATACATTATAAACATGCTTCCGCCAAAGTGCGGGATATGATGCGGCAGTATGGACAGGATGCTGATCAAACAACACAACATAACGGAAACGTAAACCGGAATACGAACGCAAACCGGAATACAAATATAAATCGGAATACGAATGCAAGCCGCAATACCGATTTGAATCGGAATCTAACCAGAAGCCGGAATACAGGTGCAGCAGCCGGACGTAAGACTGCAGCGGCAGTTAATACCAGGAATAAAACAACGGTGGGCAGAAATCGTACAGAAGTTTTAGATCAGGGAAAAAAACAGCAAAAAAAAAGATCAGAAAAGCAGCGGGGCAGGCTGGATCATATGGTTTATAGTGACACTGGCCATTCTGCTTCCGAAATTATGGGATTTTCTTGCAGACTGGATCGGAACGAATTTGTGAGAATATTTCTGCAGTGAGATCAGGCAGTGCTAAGTGTCTGTATTTTCGTGTATACAGAAATATCCCTTTTCTTTTCTCCTCAGCTGTGTTATACTCATGCCTAGCACAACATATAGATGAAAAACAATATATAGAAGATATAGGTACTATATATAGTATTTTGCACAGCGACTTATATATAGCACAGGGAGGGATGAGCAATGTTATATGTGATCAAGAAAGACGGGACAAGAGAGGAGTTTAATCCGCAGAAGATCGTGGCTGCCGTGAACAAATCCGCAGAGCGTATTCTTTATACTTTTTCAGACGAGGAGAAGGATTTTATCTGCCGTTTTGCCCAGGAGCATGCGGATTCCCTTGGAAAGAATGAGATTGAGATCCAGGAGATGCACAATATCGTGGAGGGGGCTCTGGAGCGTGTGAATCCGGCAGTTGCCAAGAGCTACCGTGATTATCGGAATTACAAGCTGGATTTTATCCATATGATGGATGATGTCTATACCAAGAGTCAGGCGATCCGTTATATCGGTGATAAAAGTAATGCCAATACAGACAGCGCCCTTGTTGCCACGAAACGAAGCCTGATCTTTAATGAGCTGAACAAGGAACTCTATCGGAAGTTTTTTATGAACCGTAATGAGCTTCAGGCATGTAAGGACGGCTACATTTATATTCATGACCAGTCTGCACGTCTGGATACCATGAATTGCTGTCTGTTCGATGTGGCAGCTGTTTTAAGTGGCGGTTTTGAGATGGGTAATGTCTGGTATAACGAGCCGAAGACTCTGGATACAGCCTTTGATGTTATGGGGGATATCATTCTCAGTACAGCAGCACAGCAGTATGGTGGCTTTACAGTGCCGGAGGTTGATAAGATCCTGGCACCGTATGCAAAGAAGAGCTATGATAAATATATTTCCGAATTTATGAAATACTCGGACGAGAGCTGGAGTGGCCGTGAGGAGAGAGCTATTGAGTATGCTCTTGATAAGGTCCGCAGGATTATGACCAGGGCTGGCAGGGAATTGAGTACAAGCTGAATACCGTCGGTTCTTCCAGAGGTGATTATCCGTTTGTTACGGTGACACTTGGTCTCGGAACCGAGCAGTTTGAGAAGATGTGTACGATTTCCCTTCTTGAGGTCCATCAGGGAGGACAGGGTAAGGCCGGACACAAGAAACCGGTACTTTTCCCGAAGATCGTATTCCTTTATGACAAAGAGATCCATGGTCCCGGAAAGTGCTGTGAGGATATTTTGAGGCCGGTGTGGAGTGTTCCTCCAAAACCATGTATCCGGACTGGCTGTCTATGTCCGGCGCAGGCTATATTTCCAGTATGTACAGGAAATACAAGAAGGTCATCAGCGATGGGATGCCGTGCTTTCTTAAGTCCGTGGTATGAGCGTGGCGGTATGGAGCCGGCGGATGAGAATGATACGCCTGTTTTGTGGGACGTTTTAACATTGGTGCGGTAAGCCTTCATCTTCCGATGATCCTTGCAAAGGCTAGAGCGGAGAGCAGAGATTTCTATGAGGTTCTGGATTTCTATCTGGAAATGATCCGTAACCTGCATATCCGCACTTACGAATATCTGGGACAGATGCGTGCATCCACCAACCCGCTTGCATACTGTGAAGGCGGTTTCTACGGCGGACATCTGAAACCGAATGAAAAGATTGGCAAGATCCTGAAGCCTATGACAGCTTCCTTCGGTATCACAGCGTTAAATGAGCTTCAGGAGCTTTACAATGGCAAATCCATTGCCGAGGATGGGGCGTTTGCTCTGGAGGTTCTGAAATATATCAATGACAAGGTAAATCAGTACAAGAAGGAAGATGGTTATCTTTATGCGATCTACGGAACACCGGCAGAGAGTCTTTGTGGCCTGCAGGTAGAGCAGTTCCGTAAGATGTATGGAATCATTGAGGGCGTTTCTGACAGACCATATGTGAGCAACAGCTTCCACTGCCATGTAACAGAGGATGTGACTCCGATCGAGAAACAGGATCTGGAGGGACGTTTCTGGGAGCTCTGCAATGGAGGTAAGATTCAGTATGTACGTTATCCGATCGGCTACAATAAGGAAGCTATCCGTACACTGATCCGCAGAGCCATGGATCTGGGATATTATGAAGGAGTGAACCTTTCTCTTGCATACTGTGACGATTGTGGTCATGAGGAACTGGAGATGGATGTATGCCCTGTCTGCGGTTCCAGAAATCTGACCAAGATCGACCGTATGAACGGATATCTTTCCTACAGCCGTGTCCATGGAGATACCCGCCTGAATGAGGCGAAGATGGCTGAGATCGCTGAGCGAAAATCTATGTAAATGCTGGCTGTCCGATCAACTGTGGAACAGTGATCGGACAGCCAGACAGTATAAAAATATCCCGCAGAGCTGCCGGTAAGACCAGCAGCCGTCTGCGGGATATTTTTATGTAAAGTGAAATTTTATAGTTCACTTTGTATTCTGAGTCCGTAAATGATCATTTAATGATAGTTCCGGTCTTCTCACGGTAGCCGTCTTTTGCATGGGCCATGTCTGTGATGATGGTACGGCGTCCGGTTCCCTTCTCCACGAAGGAAACACCTGCTTCGATCTTAGGAAGCATGGAGCCTGCCGCAAACTGTTTGCCGGCAATATATTTCTTGGCATCTTCTGTGGAAATAGTATCCAGATAAGATTCGTGATCCGTATTATGGTCAAGGCTTACTTTCTCGACGCTTGTAAGGATCATCAGAGTGTCAGCGTTCAGTTCTTCTGCAAGAAGTCCTGCTGCCAGGTCTTTCTCGATGATGGCGCTGGCACCATTCAGCTGAGTTCCCTGCTCAAGAACCGGGATTCCGCCGCCGCCTGCAGCAATGACGATCTGCTCTGCTGCAGAGAGGACCTTTACGGTTTCAATCTCTACGATCTTCTGTGGCTTCGGTGCTGCAAGGATACGTCTGTACTGACCCTCGCCCACCTTTGTGACAAAGTTTCCTTTTTCTTCTTCAGCCTCGGCCTCTTCTGCGTTAAGAACACGTCCAATGATCTTCTCCGGCTCTGCAAATGCTTCATCGTATGGATCGATGCAACCTGTGTCAGAACTGTGCTGACCGGTTTGTAGATCCCTCTGGAGATAAGCTCAGCACGGATGGCGTTCTGAAGGTCATAGCGATATAACCCTGGCTCATGGCGGAACATACGGACATTGGTGCAAATGTATAATCAGGATGTGCCTTACCGAATTCATTCATTGCGGTGTGGATCATCCCTACCTGCGGACCGTTGCTGTGGGAGATCACTACGCGGGTTCCCTCCTCTACCAGATCTGCGATTACCTTCGCTGCGAGTTTTGTAGCTGTTTTTGCTCTGGAAGTGTGGTGCCAAGTGCCCGGTGCCTAATGCAACTACTACGGTTTTTTCGCTCATAGGAAATACCTCGTTTCTCTTAAAAATTGGAATGAAATCAGTTACTGTATTCAGTAACGAGTACATCGAAAACGATGCACGAGTATTATATTTTATTATAAAAGACCTATGTGGGAAATGCAATAGAAAATCGAGTGTTTTCCGAGACAGGAAAAACCGCCTGATCCAGTCAGACGGTTTGCTTCCTACTATTTTTTGAGGGGGGAGATAGAGAGTGGTTTTTCATCTATCCAACACCTATTATATAGAGAAAATATGTTTAAAATATGTCGTTAATCTAAAAGAAATGGAAAATTTATAAAGAAAGTTTAAACAAACTTTATAATTTTTATATCCGGTTGCGCATGGTCTGAAAATGTGATACATTGAAAAAGTCTTGATCCTGCATTCTGCGGGATCTGTTCACGCATCGTTTCGATGCAGAAATCCATTTTATTTTATCGAAAAAAACATTGATCATGCACCATTTGCCGGGGAGGGATGCCTTTGTCTGTGGAAAAGTAAGTTTCTGTAAAAAAAACATGTGTATAAGAAATGCCAGATCAGGCAGAAATGAGGAAAAGCCATGAAAAACAGAATATGGAAACAGATGAAGAAAGCCGGAATTGTGACAGTGCTGGCAGGAGCCATGCTGGGGGGAACAATAGAACCGAAGCTGACTCTGGGAGCAGATTTTTTGCCGGGACAGGCACCGTTTATCGATCAGAGTGTGTTCTGGAAAGACATAGAATCCGGACAGGCGGAGCTTGGGATCCGGATTCGTGGCCTGAATGAATGGCTGTCCGGGAGAAGGTTTTCGGAGGATAAGGAGAAAAATGAGAAGTGGGACGATGAAATTCAGAAGATTGAAGATCCATCGGTGGAGCAGGAAGAAGAGATAGAACAGGAGCTGCCGGAGGATGACTTGCAGCAGGAAGAAGAGCCAAAACAGGAACTTCCAAAGGATGAGGATGACTTGCAGCAGGAAGAGAAGGCAGAACAGGAATTGCCGGTGGATAAGGTTGTGGAAGGAATCGGAATAGAAATGGAGGAAGGATATGAGCACGTGGAGCAGCTGGCATCCGGGGAAACAGTACAGCCGGAGGATGAAGAGCAGGAGAAAACGGGTCCGCTCACACCGGAAGGAACGTCGACCGGAGGGGAAAATGTAGGGAATGAAGAGGAAGGTGAGTTTGAGGAGACGCAAAAGCTGACGCTGGTCACGTATATTTCGGAGTATTTTGTTCCGGAAACGGATTCTGTCCCGAAAAATATGGCTGCACAGCAGATTTCTGTAAGGAGCCAGAGCGGTGAAGCTACAGAGATCACAAAGCTGGAAAGCGTGCTGAACGTGGAGCAGAACGGGCAGGATGAGATTTTTTCCGTATCCCGCTGATCCTGCGGCAGGAATACCGTTTTCCGGCAGAGAAAAGCAGTTATCCTGTGATTCAGGAGGAACCGCTTCAGAAGGACTGTACCGGTGCGGGAACCTTTCTCATGACAGAAGAAAACGGGGAAAAGCTGGTGATCGCAGAGGGGATCTCGCCTATGTTGGACGTGGAGGCTGCTGAGGCTGATATGGAATTGTCGGTAATTGCACAGAATAAAAAAATGAAAGCAGGGCAGACCATCCGTTATCAGGTAGAGATAGCCAATACCGGAAAGCTGGATCTTGCAGATATCCGTCTGACCAGCAGCCTTTCATGCCCTAAGATCCGGCAGCTGTGGGAAGATGCAGAAGGCCTTCTAACAGAAGGGGCTGTGGCGGAATTTGCAGAATTAAAAGCCGGAGAGAGCAGGAGCTTTTATGTACAGGCGCCGCTTCTGGATGAACAGGAAAAAGATCTGGAGCACCAGGTGGAAGCAGAGGCCAGGGTGAAGGACAGAGTGGAGGAGGTGATCCGGAAGAACGCTTCCACTATAAATGGTCTGGAGGCACTGAAGGCGGATCTTTCTGTAAAGAAAACTGCAGACAAAGAAACCGCTGCACCGGGTGAGACTGTGACCTATCAGATCTGTATCGTGAATACCGGTGAAAAAACGCTTCATTCGGTTGTGGGAACGGAGCGCTTTCAGGCAGCAGGGATCCATGCACAGTTTCTGGAGCAGGAAGGTGTAACGCTCAACAGCAGCCGTACAAAGGCAATGATCCAACAGATCCCGCCCGGAGAGGCAGTTTCTCTTCAGGCTGTGGTGAAGATCCCGGGAAAAACAGCGGATCAGAAGCTTTTTAACCAGGTGACGGTCACAAGCCAGGAAACCGGAGAGCGATTGATGGAGGCCTCCGCTTCTGTCATGGTAAAAGGAGAGGTGGCTATTACGCCGGAAGAAGGGCTGCCTTTGCAGGGAGATGACCAGGGTCCGGCTTCCGGTCAGATACAGATGGCAAGAACTGCGTCCACACATCCGAAGACCGGAGATGATACCAGGAGGGATTTGTGGACGCTTCTGGCAGTGACAGCTTTGGTGACTGTGCTGGGCGGCATCTGGCTCCGGAAAAAATATGCGGATATTTATGGAAAAAGCTGATGTTACTGAGAACGGAGTGAACAGTAACAAGCTGATATTTTACAAGGCGGCCGTACCTCAAAGAAACGTTGAAAACAGGGGGGAGGTGTGCTATTCTATATGGTATGTACAGAAAATAAGAACAGTATATTTCCCGCCTCCGGTGTGCTGCCCGTCAGACCGGAAAAAGGGAAGATGGAGGAGAAAAATGAATCTTTTATCCTTATTGGAACATCTTGAATACAAATGCCTTCAGGGAAGTACAGAGCAGGAGGTTTCTTCTGTTGTATATGATTCCCGCAAAGTAGAAGAAGGGAGCCTTTTTATCTGCATCAGAGGTGCGGTCGTGGATGGACATAAATTTATACCTGATGTTGTGGCAAAGGGTGCGAAGACACTCATCGTGGAAGAAGCGGTGGAGGCACCGGAGGATGTGACAGTGATCCAGGTAGAGGATACCCGTTACGCCATGGCCTTTATTTCAGCAGCATGGTTCGGACATCCGGCAGAAAAGCTCAAAACCATCGGTATCACTGGAACCAAAGGAAAAACAACTACAACCTATATGGTGAAATCGATTCTTGAGAATGCCGGATATAAGGTTGGTCTGATCGGGACCATCGAGGCTGTTATCGGGGAGAAGCATATCCCGGCAGCCAACACGACACCGGAATCCTATATGGTACAGAAATATTTTCATGATATGGTAGAAGCAGGCTGCGATGCGGTCGTTATGGAGGTTTCCTCACAGGGACTGATGCTTCACAGAACCCAGGGATTTGTGTTTGATTTTGGAATTTTCACAAATATTGAACCAGATCATATCGGACCGAATGAGCACAAGGACTTTGATGATTATCTGCACTGCAAATCCATGCTTCTCAGACAGTGTAAGGTTGGTATCGTAAATCGTGACGATGAACACTTTGACCGCATTATCGAAGGCCACACCTGTAAACTTGAAACCTATGGATTTTCCGAAAAAGCAGATCTCCGTGCAGAGGGCGCCAGACTCGTTGGAAGAAAGGGCTATCTGGGAATTTCCTATCATGTTAAGGGACTTATGGATTTTCCTGTGGAGATCGATATTCCAGGTAAGTTCAGCATTTACAATTCTCTGACTGCCATTGCCATCTGCCGCCATTTTAAGGTATCCGAGGAGAATATCATCAAAGCTCTGAAGGTGGCCAGGGTCAAAGGCCGTATTGAGATGATCAAGGTATCTGACGAATTCACACTGATGATCGATTACGCACATAATGCCATGGCGCTGGAGAGCCTTCTCGGAACACTGAAGGAATATGATCCGCACAGACTGGTATGCCTGTTTGGCTGTGGCGGAAACCGTTCCAGCTGCGCCGTTATGAAATGGGTGAGGTTTCAGGAAAGATGGCAGATCTGACCATCATTACTTCAGATAATCCGCGAGATGAGGATCCACAGGCCATCATCGATGATATCAAGATCGGAATGGCAAAAACAGATGGAAAATATGTAGAGATCCCGGATCGTAAAGAGGCGATCGCCTACGCGATCCATCACGGTGAGCCGGGAGATATCATCGTCCTTGCTGGAAAGGGCCATGAGGATTATCAGGAGATCAAGGGTAAGAAATATCCCATGGATGAGCGTGTACTGATCCGGGAGATCCTGGAAGAAGATCAGAAAGCGTAAATGGATGATCTATGCAGATGTGATCATTGATATTTCTCATGAAAAGCTGGACCGGGATTTTCAGTATCGTGTACCTGAGGAGCTGGTGCAGGCAATAAAACCCGGAGTTGTGGTCACAGTGCCCTTCGGAAAGGGAAATACCCTTCGGAAAGGCTATGTGACCGGGATCTCCGGAACGGCAAAATATGATGCGTCAAAGATCAAGGAGATCCGGGGAGTGTCCACAGACAGTGAGACAACAGAATCCCGGCTGATCGCACTTGCGGCCTGGATGAGGGAGACCTATGGCTCCACCATGATCCAGGCACTGAAAACAGTTCTGCCTGTAAAAGACAAGGTCCGTGCAAAAGAGAAAAGGCTGATTGTTTTTACAGGAAAAAAGGAAGAGGGTCAGGCACTTCTTGGCAAGCTGGAAGGCAGCCGCTTTAAAGCACGTGAGCGGTTTCTTCGGGCAATCCTGGAAGCCGGGAGCCTGGATTATACTTATGCCTCCAAAGAACTTGGAGCCGGCATTTCCGTTCTTGATTTTTTTGAAAAAAAGGTCTGATAACCATTGAAAGTCAGGAAATGTATCGCATTCCCGAGGGGCTCGGCCTGGTGAAGGAGAACATGGAACTGAGTCTGAACCAGGAACAGCTTTTGGCAGCAGAGCAGATATTTCGGGAATGGCAGGAGCCGGACCCAAGGCCTGCACTTCTTTTCGGAGTGACCGGAAGCGGAAAGACCCAGGTTTATATGCGCCTGATCCAGAAAGTGCTGGAGGAGGGAAAACAGGCGATCGTGCTGATTCCTGAGATCGCGCTTACTTATCAGACAGTCAGGCGTTTTATGCCATGTTCGGAGATAAGGTTTCGGTTCTGAACTCTAGACTTTCCCAGGGAGAACGCTATGATCAGTTCAAAAGAGCAAAACGTGGTGAGATCCAGGTGATGGTAGGACAGATCCGCACTGTTCACACCGTTTTCAGATCTGGGACTGATCGTTATCGACGAAGAGCATGAACCACCTACAAAAGTGAGAATACGCCAAGGTACCATGCACGTGAGACTGCCATTGAGAGGGCGCAGATGGAACATGCCCGTGTGGTCATGGGATCAGCCACTCCGTCATTGGAAGCCTACAGTCATGCCTGTGACGGAGAATATCTTCTGGTAAAGTTAAATGCACGTTATGAGGAAAGACCGCTTCCACAGGTATCGATCGTGGATCTTCGGGAAGAATTAAAGAAAGGGAACCGCTCGGTACTGAGTCTGGAGCTGAAGAGGAATCTGGAGCAGGTCCTTGAAAGAAGAGAACAGGCCATGTTGTTTCTGAACCGGAGAGGATATGCGGGATTTGTTTCCTGCAGAGCCTGCGGTCACGTTATGAAATGTCCCCACTGTGATGTATCTCTAAGTGAACACAATGGCAATCGTCTGATCTGTCATTACTGCGGCTATGAGACTGTGAAACCGGAAATCTGTCCGTCCTGTGGTTCACCGCACATTGGTGGATTTAAGGCAGGAACCCAGCAGATCGAGAAGGTCATTGAAAAAGAATTCCCGAAAGCCAGGGTACTTCGAATGGATTTTGATACCACAAGGACCAAGGACAGCTATGAGAAGATCCTGGCTTCTTTTGCAAAGCATGAGGCAGATATTCTGGTGGGGACCCAGATGATCGTCAAGGGACATGATTTTCCGAATGTGACCCTGGTAGGAGTGATCGCAGCAGATCTTTCGCTGAATATGGATGACTATCACTGCGGGGAGCGTACATTTCAGCTTCTGACTCAGGCAGTTGGACGTTCCGGCAGAGGGAACCGCCCGGGGCAGGCGGTGATCCAGACATATCAGCCGGAGCATTACAGTATCCAGGCTGCGGCTATTCAGGATTATGAGAAATTTTATAAAGAAGAAATGGGGTATCGGATGCTTCTGGACTATCCGCCGGCAGCCATATGATGACTGTTTTTGGCGCCTGCCAGGATGAAGAACTTCTGAAAAATGCCATGTATTATATAGAAGTTTTATCCGCAGGGTAAGTCCGAAGGAAGAGCTTCACATGATCGGACCTGCAGCTGCATCGGTAGGTAAGGTAAAGGATGTTTATCGTCAGGTGATCCATCTGAAGCACAGGGATATCTGCTTTCTCACAGCAGTCAGAGAGAAGCTGGAGAAATATATAGAGATAAATTCCGGATTCCGGAAAATATACATTCAATTTGATATGAATTAAAGGAGAAGAAAAATGGCACTTAGAACAATCCGTGTACAGGGGGATTCTGTACTGACAAAAAAATCCCGGACAGTAGACAAAATGACACCGAGGATCGGGGAACTGATCACAGATATGCTGGATACCATGTATGATGCAATGGGTGTTGGCCTCGCTGCACCACAGGTAGGAATTCTGAAACGTATCGTTGTCATCGATGTAGGTGAGGGCCCGATCGTGCTGATCAATCCGGAGATCCTTGAGACAAGCGGCGAGCAGACCGGTGACGAGGGATGCCTGAGCGTTCCGGGAATGGCAGGACAGGTAACACGTCCGAACTATGTGAAGGTAAAAGCACTTGATGTAAATATGAACGAACAGATCTACGAGGGAGAGGGCCTTCTGGCAAGAGCGTTCTGTCATGAGATTGACCATCTGGATGGAAAAATGTATACAGAACTTGTGGAGGGAGAACTTCACAAGGTAACTTATGATGAAGAAGACTAAAGGCGGGATACTATGAAGATTATTTATATGGGAACTCCGGACTTTGCGGTGGCGCCTCTTGCAACACTGGCAGAGAACGGATATGAAGTGGAGGCTGTGATCACACAGCCGGACAAACCGAAGGGCAGAGGCAAAACTCTGATGCCTACTCCTGTAAAAGAAGAAGCACTGAAACACGGGATCCCGGTACTGCAGCCGGTGAAGGTAAGAGATCCTGAATTTGTGGAAGAACTGAAAAATCTTGCACCGGACATCATCATTGTTGCGGCATTCGGGCAGATCATTCCAAAGAGCATCCTGGATATGCCGAGATTCGGATGTATCAATATCCATGCGTCTCTGCTTCCTAAATATCGTGGAGCTGCACCGATCCAGCAGGCGGTAATCGACGGTGAAAAAGAATCCGGCGTTACCATTATGCAGATGGGAACCGGTCTGGATACCGGTGATATGATTTCCAGGATCGTGGTTCCGCTTGCCAAAGATGAGACAGGTGGAAGCTTGTTTGATAAGCTCGCACAGGCAGGTGCAGAGCTTCTGGTACAGACTTTACCGTCCATTTTTGACGGAACTGCAACCCGCGAGAAACAGCCGGAGGAGAGTCCAACACCATATGCTGCCATGATCTCCAAAAAATGGGGCTTCTGGATTTCAGCAAAATGCGGAAGAACTGGAGCGTCTGGTAAGAGGCCTTGATCCATGGCCAAGCGCTTTTACCTTTATCAATGGAAAAACATTGAAGGTCTGGAAGAGCTCTGTTCTGGAAAAACAGGCACAGGAAGCACCGGGAACTGTGATAGCCGCTGACAAAGGAGGAATCCAGGTAGCATGCGGCCAGAAGGTACTCGTGCTCCATGAAGTGCAGCTGGAAGGCAAAAAACGCATGGAAGCGGATGCGTTCCTTCGGGGATATCAGTTGAAACCAGGAGACATGTTCAGAGATTCCAGGGAGTGATGAGTTATGTACGGATATGGTTATTACGGATGGGGAATGGACCCCACGATTCTTTTGCTCGTGATCGGAATGCTTCTTTCTCTTGCGGCATCCGCGAAGCTGCGCAGTACCTTTGCAGTCTATAAAAAGGTCCGGAGTCATTCAGGTATCACCGGTGCGGAAGCTGCACAGAGGATCCTGAGAGCGGCTGGGATCACAGACGTACAGGTGGTTCCGATCCGCGGAAGTCTTACGGATCACTATGATCCGAGAACGAAAACGGTTTCCCTTTCAGAAGATATTTATGGAAGAAATTCTCTGGCGGCTGTGGGGGTGGCAGCACATGAATGTGGCCATGCGATCCAGGATGCGATCAATTATGCACCACTGAATATCCGTTCAGCCATTGTACCTGCCGCAAATATTGGTTCCCAGCTTTCATGGCCGCTGTTTATCGCAGGACTGATCTTTTCCATTGATCCGCTGGTAACTCTGGGAATTGTTTTGTTTTCACTGGCAGTACTGTTTCAGCTGGTGACACTTCCGGTTGAGATCAATGCGTCTTCCAGAGCGCTTAAAATGCTGGAAAGTACAGGTATCTTAGGTGCAGATGAAAAAAGGGTGCAAGAAAAGTACTTACAGCGGCAGCGCTTACCTATGTAGCAGCTCTGGCGGCATCTATTCTGCAGCTTCTGAGACTGATTATCCTTGCAGGAGGTAGAGATCGTGATTAGCAGCGGAGTAAATACCAGAGAACTGATCCTTGAGATCCTGTTACAGATCGAGGAGGAGGGTGAGCACAGCCATATTGCGATCCGGAATGCGCTTTCCAAATATCAGTTTCTTCCGAAACAGGAACGTAGCTTTATTACAAGAGTATGTGAGGGAACCCTGGAATACAGGATCTATATTGATTATGTCATCGATTCTTTTTCCAAGGTTTCTGTAAACAAGATGAAACCGCAGATCCGTGAGATCCTGAGAAGTGCGGTATATCAGCTGAAATTTATGGACAGTGTTCCGGACAGTGCAGTATGCAATGAAGCGGTAAAGCTGGCACAGCGAAAAGGCTTTTATAATCTAAAGCCTTTGTCAACGGGGTGCTCCGTACGATTGCAAGAGAGATCGGTGATCTGGAGCTTCCTTCCAGGGAAGAAAACGAAGTCCGTTATCTTTCTGTGAAATATTCCATGCCGGAATATCTGGTAGAAAAATGGAAAGCAGCCTACGGAGTGAAGACTACGGAGAAGATCCTGGAGGATTTTCTGACAGAAAGACCGATCACAGTACGGTGCCGTACTCATAAGGCGTCTCTGAGAGAGATCGTCACCAGTTTGAAGTCTCAGGGAGTGACAGTAGAACAGGCTCCTTATCTTCCCTATGCACTGAAGATTTCTGATTACAATCATATTTTGACACTTGAGACCTTCCTTCAGGGAAAGATCCTGGTGCAGGATGTAAGCTCTATGCTTGTAGCGGAAGCTGCAAGTCCGAAAAAAGGTGACCATATCATCGACATGTGCGCTGCACCAGGTGGAAAAAGCATCCATGCGGCAGACAAAATGGGGGATTACGGAAATGTGGATGCCAGAGATGTAAGTCAGTATAAGGCAGATCTTATCAAAGAAAACATCCACAGGACCGGAGTGATCAATGTGGAAGCCAGAGTTCAGGATGCAACGGTATATGATCCGGATTCCGAACAGGCTGCGGATATTGTGATCGCGGATGTACCGTGCTCCGGTTATGGAGTTATCGGCAAGAAACCGGAAATCAAATACCGGGCAACTCCGCAGAAACAGGAAGAGATCGTAATGCTCCAGAGAATGATCCTGGATAAGGCTGCAAAGTATGTGAAACCGGATGGAACGCTGATCTTCAGCACATGTACCATTGCCCGGGAAGAAAACGAAGAAAATGTATTATGGTTTTTAAAGAATTATCCGTACCGGCTGGAAAGCCTGGATCCGTATATTCCGGAGGAACTGCACTGTAAATCCACGAAGCTTGGCTATCTGCAGCTTCTGCCGGGAATACATAAGACAGATGGATTCTTTATTGCCAGATTCAGAAGGAAATAACAGAAAATGACAGATGTAAAATCCATGACCATGGAGGAATTGAAGGAATTCATGACAAAGATCGGTGAAAAGCCTTTCCGGGCGAAACAGATCTATGCATGGCTTCACCAGCAGCTGGTTACCTCCTGGGATGAAATGACAAATCTTTCCAAAAGCCTCAGGGAAAAGCTTTCGGCTTATCCGATCACAGCACTGACCCAGGCAGATGTAAGGATCTCAAAAATTGACGGAACCAGAAAATATCTGTTCCAGCTGGAAGATGGAAATGTGATCGAGAGTGTTCTCATGCGGTATCACCACGGAAATTCTGTGTGCATTTCTTCTCAGGTGGGCTGCCGTATGGGATGCAGATTCTGTGCATCTACCATCGGAGGACTGACCAGATGCCTGAAACCGTCCGAGATGCTGGATCAGATTTACCGTATCCAGGCAGATACCGGTGAACGTGTAGCCAATGTAGTTGTGATGGGAACCGGTGAGCGATGGATAATTATGACAATCTTGTCCGTTTTGTCCGGATCCTTACCGACGAAAACGGTCTTGGGATCAGTCAGAGAAATGTGACGGTTTCTACCTGTGGGATCGTGCCGAAGATGTATGATCTGGCTGAAGAAAAGCTTCAGATCACTCTGGCACTTTCCTTCATGCTCCAAATGATGAAAAACGACAGGAACTGATGCCGATCGCGAATAAGTATTCTATGGATGAGGTTCTGGATGCCTGCAGAAATTATTTTGACAAAACAGGCCGAAGGATCACCTTTGAGTACAGTCTTGTAGCTGGCGTCAACGACAGTGAAGAAGATGCGAGACAGCTGGCAGGCCGTATAAAAGGCATCAATTGCCATGTAAATCTGATTCCGGTCAATCCCATCAAGGAACGCTCCTATGTGAGGTCTACTCGACAGGCTGTGGAGAATTTCAAAATAAAACTTGAAAAATACGGAATTAATGTTACTATTAGAAGGGAAATGGGCAGCGATATCGACGGTGCCTGTGGACAGCTAAGAAAAAGTTACATGGAAAAACAGAAAGCGAGAAGTGACATGAGGATATACTCAGCTACTGATGTAGGGCAGAAGCGGAAGATGAATCAGGATTACGTGTTTGCATCTGAAGGTCCGGTTGGAAATCTGCCTAATCTTTTCACAGTCGCGGACGGAATGGGCGGACATAACGCCGGTGACTATGCATCCTCACATGCAGTACGGATCCTTGTGGATGAAATCCGTGAAGATGCGGATTACAATCCTGTGAAGGTTATTCGTCATGCGATTGAAGCTGCGAATACGGAGATCAGAAACCGTGCGCAGGAAGACGAAAACCTCCGGGGCATGGGAACCACTATGGTGGTGGCGACTATTGTAGATCAGTATGCCTATGTAGCCAATGTGGGTGACAGCCGTTTATATGTGATCCAGGACGGGATCCGCCAGGTCACCAGAGATCATTCCCTGGTACAGGAAATGGTGAGAATGGGCGAGATCAGCGAAGCGGAAGCACGGAATCATCCGGATAAGAACATCATTACAAGGGCACTTGGCGCAGAGAAAACGGTGGATGTGGATTTCTTTGATCTGAAACTTGAAAAAGGATGTACGATCTGATGTGTTCAGACGGTCTCAGCAATATGGTTGAAGATGAGAAGATCCAGGAGATCATATCCGATCCGGAAGCAGATATTGATCAGAAGGGCAGTGCGCTCCTTCGGGAAGCAAATCAGAATGGTGGTAAGGATAATATTGCAGTCGTACTGGTAGAGCCATTCACGAATGAGGTGGAAGCATGTTGAAGACGGGAATGATCATAGCCGAGCGCTATGAGATCGTAGGAAAAATCGGAACTGGCGGAATGGCAGATGTCTATAAGGCTATGGACCATAAGCTGAACCGTTTTGTTGCCGTGAAGGTCCTGAAACCGGAGTTTCGGGAAGACACCACGTTTATAAAGAAATTCAGAAGTGAGGCCCAGGCGGCAGCTGGTCTTACACATCCGAATATCGTCAATGTATTTGATGTAGGAGATGACGGTGGTGTTTATTACATTGTTATGGAACTTATTGAGGGTATCACTCTGAAGGAATACATCTCTAAGAAGGGAAAGCTTTCCATTAAAGAGGCTACAAGTATCGCAATCCAGGTTTCTATGGGTCTGGAGGCGGCACACAGCCATGGTATCGTTCACAGAGATGTGAAACCTCAGAATATCATTATTTCCACAGATGGTAAAGTAAAGGTGACAGACTTTGGAATTGCCAGAGCTGCATCTTCCAATACGATCAGCTCCAATGTAATGGGATCTGTACATTACAGCTCACCTGAGCAGGTGAGAGGCGGATACAGCGATGAGAAGAGCGATATCTATTCTCTTGGAATCACACTGTATGAGATGGTCACAGGAAGAGTTCCTTTTGACGGAGATACCACTGTGGCGATCGCTATCAAGCATCTGCAGGAAGAGATGGTCCCGCCAAGTGTGTATACACCGGACCTTCCGTACAGTCTGGAGCAGATCATTCTGAAATGTACACAGAAAAGTGTAGATCGTCGTTACAGCCGTATGGAGGATGTGATCGCAGACCTGAAGCATTCTCTGATCGATCCCCAGGGTGATTTTGTAAGGCTTACTACAGTTGACAACGATGCCAAGACGGTTGTGATCTCAGAAGAAGAGCTTGGTGAGATCAAACATACACCGAAGCAGATCACAAAACCGGAGATCACCGCACTTGAGGAAGAAAAATACGACGATAACGATTACGATGATGCAGAGGAAGAATACAGACCGAGATCCGAGCATAGATCCGGAAAGAAAAAGAAGCATCATGGTTCCGGAAGAGGCCTGACGATTGCGGCACTGATCGGAGGTGCAGTCCTTCTGATCGTTCTTGTGGTAGTGCTTGGACGTGCCGCAGGACTGTTTGGAACCGGCAGCAGCGGAGCTGCAGACAGCAGCAAGGCAGAAGCGAAGCAGGAATCAGCAGCTGACGGTCTGGCAACTGTTCCTGATCTTGTAGGCAAGACAGAGGAAGAGGCTAAAACACTTGCAAACGATGCGCATCTGGGTGTCCAGATGGCCGGTGAGGAGGCATCCGATCAGGAAAAAGGCAGGATCTCCCGTCAGGAGACAGCTGCGGGAACACAGGTTGAAGCCAATACAACTGTGAAATACTGGGTAAGCACCGGAACAGCACAGGTTACGATCCCAGATCTGGATGGACGTACAGGAATCGATGCACAGCAGACTCTGGAAGATCTTGGACTTCAGGTAAATGTCCAGAAAGAATACAGCGACACAGATGACAACGGATATGCACTGGTAGATCCGGGATATGTTTACAATGTCGAGCCGGCAGCAGGTACTTCTGTGCAGGCAGGCTCTTCTGTAACACTGACAGTCAGTCGAGGGGTTGATTATGGCGATAATGCTGAGGTTCCGAGTGTTGTAGGAATGACCAAGGATGATGCGCTTACTACTTTAGGTAAATTTATTGATATCCAGATAACAGAACAGCAGAGTACAGAAGCTGCAGGTACAGTTATCGCACAGGATCCGGAAGCCTATGCGGCAGCAGACCCGGATCAGCCGATCAGCATTACCATCAGCTCCGGTGACAAGGCTCCATCCACAGACAGCGCAGCATCTGCAGATAGTACAGCATCTACAGACAGTACAGCATCTACAGACAGCACAGCATCTGCGGACAGCACAGTATCCACAACTACATCTACAGCAGATGTCAATGCAAACACAGGCTGGAAATGTACACAGACACTGGATACTCCGTCCGGCTACAATGGAGGCGCGATCCGTCTGGAATTGATCCAGGACGTAAACGGTGAGCCTAAGGCATCCACCATCATTGATGGACAGAATATCAGCTTCCCGTATCAGCTTGATATCTCAGGTGCTGAGGGCGTTACCTCAGGAACTATCTATCTCTATGAAGAGATGGACGGAGATTATCAGCAGCTTGGAACCTACACGGTTGCATTCAAGAAAGCTGAGTGATCATGCAGGGAAAGATAATCAAAGGTATTGCCGGATTCTACTACGTATATGCAGAAGACGGCAATACATATGAATGCAGAGCCAAGGGAATTTTCCGTAAGGATAAATTCAAGCCTCTGGTAGGTGACAATGTGGACATTACAGTTCTGGATGAAAAGGAACTGGAGGGAAGTGTGACGGAGATCCACAAGCGGAAGAATTCTCTGATCCGTCCGGCTGTGGCCAATGTAGATCAGGCACTGGTGATCTTTGCCATGGATAATCCGAAGCCGAACTTCATGCTTCTGGATCGTTTCCTCATTATGATGGAGAGGGAAGGTGTTCCGGCAGTCATCTGTTTTAACAAAAAAGATCTGGCAACAACGGAAGAGCTGGAATTTCTCTATGAAACATACCAGAGCTGCGGCTATCAGGTGATCCTGTCAAGTGCCTGAAGGGAGAAGGACTCGACGAGATCGAAGAAGTGCTTCAGGGCAGGACAACTGTGGTTGCCGGCCCATCCGGCGTGGGAAAATCTTCTCTTACAAATTCCCTCCAGGAAGAAGTGGAGATGGAAACCGGTGAGATCAGCCGTAAGCTGAAACGGGGAAAACATACTACGCGCCATGCACAGATCATACCGGTGGCACAGGATACATTCCTTGTGGATACGCCGGGATTTTCCTCCTTATATATTGAAAATATGGAGGAGCAGGAACTGAAGGATTACTTTCCAGAGTTCCGAAGATATGAAGGACAGTGCCGCTTTCAGGGGTGCCGTCACATACATGAACCGGGCTGCGCTGTTAAGGAAGCCCTTGAGAACAATGAGATCAGCAGACTCCGATATGAAGATTATCTGGAGCTGCACCAGGAATTAAAAGAGAAAAGGAGATACTGAGTCATGGAATACCGATTGTGCCCGTCGATCTTATCAGCAGATTTTAACAGACTGGGAGAACAGATCAAAATTCTGGAAAAGGAAGGCGTTGAATATCTGCATATTGATGTTATGGATGGAGATTTTGTTCCCAGCATTTCTTTTGGAATGCCGGTGATCAAATCGATCCGAAAAGAATCCAACATGTTTTTCGACGTACATTTGATGGTAACAGAACCGGAAAGATATATCCGCGATTTTGTAGAATGCGGAGCAGATTCCATTACTGTACATGCGGAGGCATGTGAGGATCTGGAGCGTACACTGGAGCAGATCAGGGCAGCAGGGGTAAAGGCGGCAGTTTCGATCAAGCCATCCACACCGGTAAATGACATCAGCCATCTTCTTGAAGATGTGGATATGGTGCTGATAATGACTGTTCAGCAGGATTTGGCGGACAGAAATACATGGACGAATGCACGGAAAAGATCCAGGAGCTTCGTGAGCTTATTGATGAAGAAGAGCTGGATGTTGATATCCAGGTAGATGGTGGTATCAATGATGATACACTGGAGACGGTTATGCGTGCCGGTGCAAACCTCATGGTCGCAGGTTCCTGGGTATTTAAGGGCGATGTGGCAGCCAATGTAAGACACATTACAGAAAAAATCCACAATATCAAAAAAGAGCTGGACTGAAAATGATCGATACAATAATAATCAGCGGGGGCAATATCCAGAATGGTTTTGCCCTCGATTTTTTAAAAAAAAGAATAGAAGAAAGCCGAGGAGAGAAAATCACTCTTGTTGCTGCAGATAAGGGGATGGAATGGTTTATGAAAAACCGGGAATTTATTCCGGATCTTGCAATTGGGGATTTTGACAGTCTTTCCGAAGAAGGCCAAAAATATATGGAAAGCCTGAAGGAACCGGAGATCATCAGGCTGAAGCCAGAGAAGGATGATTCGGATACACAGTCTGCGGTAAACCAGATGATCCGCAAGGGTGCAAAGGATATCCTGATCCTGGGAGCTACCGGCACAAGGCTGGATCATGTGCTGGCGAATCTGGGACTGCTTTCCATGGGTAAGGAACAGGGCGTTCGTATTGCAATCGCAGATCAGTGGAATTATATCACACTTGCAGAAAGTGGAACCATACTGCACAGAGAGGAGCAGTTTGGAAAATATGTTTCATTCTTTACTGTGGGAGGTGATGTGACAGGCCTCACTCTGAGGGGATTTAAGTATCCGCTGAACGGATATCATCTGACAGTAGAAGACAGTGGCCTGACCGTCAGCAATGAGATTTCGGAAGAAACCGCAGAGATCCTGTATGAAAGCGGGCAGCTTCTGATGATCATGTCCAGGGACTGACAGTAACAATAAATGCCTCACAGTTGCGATTTCAGGCTGTGTATGGTAATATGGGACAGGAATGGCCTGAAAAACGGAAAGGCCTGTTTAAAGAGTATCTGAAAAATACTGTAAATAAATATATCGAAAGGACGTATATAGAGAGATGAAATTAGGTATCGTAGGTCTTCCTAACGTAGGAAAAGTACATTATTCAATTCACTGACAAAAGCCGGAGCAGAATCCGCAAACTATCCGTTCTGTACTATCGACCCAATGTGGGTGTTGTAACCGTTCCGGATGAGAGACTGAATCTTCTCGGAGATTTTTATAAATCAAAAAAAGTAACACCGGCAGTGATCGAATTCGTCGATATTGCAGGTCTTGTAAAAGGCGCATCTAAGGGAGAGGGACTTGGAAACCAGTTCCTTGCAAATATCCGTGAGGTAGATGCTATCGTTCACGTGGTACGCTGCTTTGAGGATTCCAATGTTGTTCATGTAGATGGAAGCATTGATCCGCTCCGCGATATCGAGACTATTAATCTGGAGCTTGTTTTCTCTGATCTTGAGATCCTCGAGAGAAGAATTGCCAAGGTTACCAAGACTGCACGTATGGATAAGGAAGCTGCCAAAGAGCTTACATTCCTTGAAAAAGTAAAGGCGCATCTGGAAGAGGGACAGCTTGCCATTACTCTGGAAACAGAGAATGAAGATGAGGATGCATGGCTTGCAACCTATAATCTTCTTACTGCAAAACCGGTGATCTATGCGGCTAACGTTGCAGAGGATGATATCGCAGATGATGGGGCGAACAATCAGTATGTACAGGCAGTACGTGAATACGCTGCCAAACAGAACAGCGAGGTATTTGTGATCTGTGCGCAGATCGAGGAGGAGATCTCCGAGCTGGATGAGGATGAGAGAAAGATGTTCCTTGAGGATCTGGGACTGACAGAGTCCGGCCTGGAGAAGCTGGTGCGCGCAAGCTATCACCTTCTTGGCCTTATGAGCTTCCTGACAGCAGGAGAGGATGAGACAAGAGCATGGACTATCAAGATCGGAACCAAGGCACCGCAGGCAGCAGGTAAGATCCACACAGACTTTGAACGTGGATTTATCAAAGCAGAGGTTGTGAATTATCAGGATCTTCTGGATTGCGGTTCCTATGCAGGTGCCAGAGAGAAGGGCCTTGTACGTATGGAAGGAAAAGAGTACGTTGTACAGGACGGAGATGTGATCTTATTCAGATTTAACGTGTGATCACCAACGTCTGTGAAATACCGGCTGTAAGCTGAAAAATTATAACAGGTGATTTTATGGATATGTCAATTCGGTTTCCCGGATTAGATCTGGTTTTGGATCATGTGCCGAGATCCTTTGAGATCTTTGGCTTTGAGATCACGATCTATGGCGTCCTGATCGCGATAGGAATGCTTCTGGGAATCTTTTTTGTGGTACTGGAAGCCAGAAGAAATCATGAAGATCCGGATGCATATCTGGATTTGGCCATCATAACGCTGCTTTCCGGTGTGGCAGGGGCGAGGTTGCTTTATGCGGCTTTTTCCTGGAGCCTTTATAAAAATGATCCGGGACAGCTTCTGAATATACGGTCCGGAGGACTTATGTTTTATGGCGGACTTCTGGGCGGTGTGCTGGGTGGTGCGGTCTATTGCAGGATCCGAAAGAAATCCTTCTGGCAGATGGCAGATCTTGCCTGCATGGGACTTCTGATCGGGCAGATAATAGGAAAGTGGGGAAGCTTTTTTAACAGAGAATCTTTCGGGGAATATGCAGACAACATTTTTTCCATGCAGCTGCCGCTGACTGCGGTACGGGCAGGAGAGGTCACCACGGCTATGCGTGAAAAGCTTCAAACCGTGGACGGTGGTACCTGGATTTTGGTACAGCCCTTGTTTTTCTATGAAAGTCTCTGGTGTCTGCTTGTGCTTTTGGTGCTTATGATGCTGCTTCGCAAAAAGTATTTCAGGGAGAGATCTTTCTGAGATATCTGGCAGGCTATGGTCTGGGAAGAGCAGTGCTCCAGTGGTTCCGCACAGATAAAATACTGTTTCCGGGAACCGGCGTGGATATTTCACTGGTGATCTCGGTAATACTTTTTGTTCTTTGCACCGTGGTAGTTGCAGTGAAACGCGTGATGTCCAGAAAGCGGGCAAAAGTACGGATGAGAAGGATCGAGAAAGATCAGCAGGCAGAGAAAGAAGCGGAACAGCAACGGGAAAATGTAGCAGAGAATCTGGAAACAGAGACTGTACAGGGAGAAAAAAATGGATCAGAACGAGATACAGAAGAAAGAGGAAGCTCTTCGGAAAGCGTCACTTTTGCAGCAGCTGCAGGAGGAACGGAAGAAGCTGGACAGCCAGATCAGGAGCAGGAGCGATCTTCTGAAGAATCTGGAGGCCAGCCAAAGAGTTGACCGTATTCTGGAATTATATTACGGAAACTGAGATCAAACAGATATAGGATACAGATGCTTTTGTCTGATGGATCAGAATATAGGATAGGATACCGGCATTTGGCTGATAAGAGCAGCAGAAAACTGCCCTGCAGGAAAACGTCTTCTACGACGTTTCTGGCAGGGCAGTTTTTGTGCTGTGCAGTAGGAATATATCAGTACATCTTTCGGAAATCCAGAGGAGTTGTGCCTGTGACTTTACGGAACATGGCGATAAAGTGGCTGGCATCGGAAAATCCGGAAGCACCGGCAACATCCTGGATCTTCATATCCGGTCTGGAAAGCAGAAGCTCACGTGCGCGGCTGATGCGGTACATGGTAACGTACTCGTAAACCGAGCAGCCCATAAAACGGCGGAACAGACGGGAAAGATACTGCGGAGAGACAAAAACGCTCCGGCTCAGCTGCGCTGCAGTGATATCTTGCTGATAACCGGTTTCGATTTCTTTTATTACCGGGATCACATATCTCTGGTAGAGAGGATTATCCTGTATCTTCGGAGAAGCTGCACAGTCTGTAAAATTCATAAGAAAATTATAGCAGTCGGAAGAAAGAGATTTCATATCCGGTGTGGGCTGATGATATTTACGCAAGGTAGAAGAAATCATTTTCCGGATACTGGCTCCTTGTTCCTTTTCGATAAGGATCACTTCCTGGTTGTCTGTCATGGAAGGAATGCTGCCTGCCAGTGTTCCTGTGAAGGTGGCAAACATCGTGGTCCAGGAAGTAGACTCCCTGTGATAGGAATGAGGGACACCGGGGGCGATGAGGATGCCCTCGTTGGCTCCGAGAGTATAAAATTTTCCACGGACTTCAATGCGTCCGGTACCCTTTTCAGTCTGGAGGTAATGATAATACGGATATCCGTCCGGACGGAAGATATTAACCTGATTCCAGTGGTTCCCAAGAGACTCAAACATGAAGGGAGCACTGACCGGAGTGTTTCTGAAATAGATCGACATGATATTCACCTGTTTCTAAATGTTATATATTTTGGCGAAACATATTATACCATAATCCGGTGGATTATACTATAATGATCATAGCATAAAAAACGAAGGATCCGGCAGAAAAAACAGAATCTGCCGGGCAGGAGGAAAAAATGAAAAAATTTGATCATTCTCTGTTAAAAGATCCCCGGTATTTCAGTGACGGAAGAATGGATGCCCACTCAGATCATACATATTATCGCTGTGAGGAAGAGAGAGAAGATGGGAAAACTTCTTTCCGTCACAGTCTGAATGGTCTCTGGAAGTTCCATTATGCACGGAATTATGCATCTGCTATCCCAGGCTTTGAGGAAGAAGCATATTCCTGTAAGGACTGGGAGGACATTTATGTGCCGGCACATATCCAGATGGAAGGATATGATGCACCGCAGTATGCCAATGTGCAGTATCCGTGGGAAGGCCATGAAGAACTTCATCCGGGACAGATCCCGGAACGTTTTAACCCGGTGGCAAGCTATGTGAGATATTTCCATGTGCCGGAGAGCATGAAAGGAAAAAGAGTATTTGTTTCATTCCAGGGAGCAGAGAGCGGCCTGGCTCTGTGCTCAATGGAATTTGTGGGATACAGTGAAGATTCTTTTACTCCGTCAGAATTCGAGCTTACGGAATATCTGAAGGACGGCGAGAACAAGCTGGCGGCACAGGTGTTCAAATGGACAGCCAGCAGCTGGTGCGAGGATCAGGATTTTTACCGTTTTTCCGGAATTTACAGAGATGTTTATCTGTTTACGGTACCGGATGTCCATGTATATGATCTCAGGATCCGTGCCATTCCGGATGAAACTCTCAAAAAAGCCGAGCTTGAGATCGTGACCAGTACCTGGGGAAAAGGAAAAATGAAGCTTACACTTTCCGGAAAGGGAGAGATCCTTTTGCAGGAGGAAAGATCTCTGAACGGAGAGGATACCTGTACCTGGGAGATTCAGGATCCCCTTCTCTGGAGTGCAGAAGAGCCGAATCTCTATGATCTGGAGCTGGAGATCAGTGATGAAAGCGGAAAGCTCCAGGAGATCATCCCGGAGAAAGTCGGTTTCCGCCGTTTTGAAATGAAGGATGGTATCATGACCCTTAACGGAAAACGTATCGTATTCAAGGGTGTGAACCGCCATGAGTTCAGCTCTGTCACAGGAAGACATGTGTCCCGGGAGGAACTGCTCAAAGACATCGTGACCATGAAACAGAACAACATCAATGCGATCCGTACCTGTCATTATCCGGATGCATCTCCGATCTACCGTCTCTGTGATGAATATGGTATTTACATGATCGCAGAAAACAATCTGGAATCTCACGGAACCTGGGATATAGCAGAATTTACCGGAGATCACACGGATATCGTTCCGCACAACAAACCGGAATGGCTGGGCATGATGCTGGACCGTGTAAATTCCATGTATCAGCGTGACAAGAACCACCCGGCGATCCTGATCTGGTCCTGTGGAAATGAATCCTTTGGTGGAAAAGATATCTTTGAGATGTCTGAGTTCTACCACAAGAATGATCCTACAAGACTGGTACATTATGAGGGGGTTTTCCATGACCGCAGCTACAATGCCACCAGTGACATGGAAAGCCAGATGTATCCTTCCGTAGAAGCGATCCGGGAGTTCCTTGCAAAGGATGACAGCAAGCCGTTTATTTGCTGTGAGTATACCCATGCAATGGGAAATTCCTGCGGCGCAATGCATAAATATACAGATCTTACAGATACAGAACCGAAATATCAGGGTGGCTTTATCTGGGATTACATTGATCAGTCTATTTACAAAAAAGACCGTTACGGTAAAGAATTCCAGGCATACGGCGGAGACTTCGGTGAACGTCCTACAGATTATAATTTCAGTGGAAACGGTATCGCATACGGCGGAGACAGAGATGCTTCACCAAAGATGCAGGAGGTAAAATTCAACTACCAGAATATCACTGCGCAGGTAAGTGAGGATTCTGTTAAGATCATCAACAAAAATCTTTTTGTAAATACGGACACATTCCGATGTGAAGTAACTCTTGCAAAGAACGGTCATGTTCTCCGCACAGAGACACTGGATACAGCGGTGGAGCCTTTAAGCCAACAGACCTACAGACTTCCATTTGGAAAACAGCAGCGCCCGGGCGAATATACGGTAACCGTAGCCTTCCTTCTCAGAGAAAAAACACTTTGGGCAGAGGCAGGACATGAGGTTGCTTTCGGCCAGTATGTTTATCAGGTGGAAGGAACACCGGAAGCTCCTGCGTGTGGCGTGGAGCTTGTGAGAAGCCTTCATAACATCGGTGTCCGTGGGGAAAATTTCGAAGTGCTGTTCTCCGTTCTCAATGGTGGCCTGGTTTCGTATAAATATGCAGGAAGAGAAATGATCGAAGCGATCCCGAAGCCCAACTTCTGGAGAGCACCTACAGATAATGATTGCGGAAGTCTGATGCAGATGCGTTATGCACAGTGGAAGATCGCCAGCATGTACGCAAGTCATAAGGATTACCGAAAAGGTATGTATGGTCCGGCCAATGCTCCGGAGACAACGGTTCACGAAAACAGCGTGGAGGTTGCTTTTACCTACATCCTGCCAACTACGCCTGCCAGTGAATGCCGCCTTGCCTATGAGGTAACCGGAGATGGAAGAGTAAAGACAACGCTGACCTATGATCCTGTAAAAGAGCTGGGCGATATGCCGGAGTTCGGAGTACTCTTTAAATTCAATGCGGATTATGATCATGTTCAGTGGTACGGCCTGGGACCGGCAGAGACTTATGCAGACCGGAAGCATGGTGCAAAACTCGGCATTTATGAGAATCTCGTGACAGACAATATGGCACGCTATCTTGTGCCGCAGGAATGCGGAAACAAAGAGGAAGTACGCTGGGCAAAGATCACAGACAGAAAGGGCAGAGGAATGCTCTTTGAGATGGATAAAGAAAACGGCCCGATGATGTTCTCGCACTTCCATATACTCCTCATGAAATGGAAAATGCCATGCATCCCTATGAGCTTCCTGCAATCCATTATACCGTTGTCCGTGCCGCAAAGGCGCAGATGGGTGTTGGAGGAGATGACAGCTGGGGTGCCCGCACCCATCCGGAATACCTTCTGGATACCAATGGAAAGATGAAATTTTCTTTTGCGTTCAAAGGCCTTTAAAATGTCATAAAATAACAGAACATAAAGTCAGAAAAAAGCTTCCGGCGACTGTCCGGAAGCTTTTTCATTTCATAATAATGCACAGAAAATAAACAGGTTGAAAAAAAACCTGTGGATATTTCATGAAATGAAAAAAAACTTGGATATGCACTTGTTTTTTCATGGTAAATAGTTTAGAATGATTACATAAGTGGTAGAAAGTGGTGAATAGTGGTAGCGAATGGGGATGAGTGGCAGAACACACCATTTGCACCCTGGAAGCACGAAGGGGAGAATCGTGTTTCACGAGAGTAGGTGGGTTTCATGTTCATGGGCGAGTATAATCATACGATCGACGCGAAGGGGCGTCTGATCATCCCTTCCAGGTTCAGGGAACTCTTAGGGGAAGAGTTCGTACTGACAAGAGGGTTGGATGGTTGCCTTTCTATTTATCCGATGGATGAATGGGTTGCTTTTGAAGAGAAACTCCGAGCATTACCACTTACAAATAAAGACGCAAGAACCTTTTCACGTTTCTTTGTAGCCGGAGCTACAACATGTCAGCTGGATAAGCAGGGAAGAATCCTGGTGCCGCAGACGCTGCGCCAGTTCGCTGGTCTGGATAAGGATGTGGTGCTTACGGGTAATCTGAACCGGATCGAGGTTTGGAGCAAAGAGAAGTGGAGCGAGAACTGCAATTATGATGATATGGACAGCATTGCGGAAAGCATGCAGAACATAGGAATCGTCATTTGAGCATAACGCAGGTAGAAATCCCACAGGAGACGGATATGAATTTAAGCATAAATCTGTATTACTCAATGAGACCATTGACGGCTTAAGGGTAAAGCCGGATGGAATCTATGTGGATGGCACTTTAGGAGGAGCGGGACACGCCACAGAGGTGTGTAAGAAACTTTCTGCCAAGGGGAGATTTATTGGCATAGATCAAGACCAGGATGCGATAATTGCTGCGAGTGAACGGCTGTCAGCCTTTAATCAGGTGACAATCATTCGCAGCAATTATTGTTACATGGCAGATGAGCTGAGATCCCGTGGCATTGAGAAGGTGGACGGGATCCTGCTGGATTTGGGAGTGTCATCTTATCAGCTGGATAATGAAGAGAGAGGTTTTTCCTATCGGTACGATTCTCCTCTGGACATGCGAATGGACAGAAGACAGAGCCGTACAGCCGGTGATATAGTCAACGGTTATGAGGAACGGGAGCTGTATCGGATTATCCGCGATTACGGCGAAGATAAATTTGCCAAAAATATAGCGAAACACATTGTGGCTGCCAGAGAGCAGGCACCGATCCGGACAACCGGAGAACTGACAGAGATCATACGGGGTGCGATCCCCATGAAAATACAGGCTACAGGAGGACATCCGCCAAGAGGACTTTTCAGGCAATACGTATTGAGCTCAACCGGGAGCTTGACGTGCTTCGGGATTCCCTGGACGGCATGATTGATCTCCTGGATGACGGAGGAAGGATCTGTATCATTACATTCCATTCTCTGGAAGACAGGATCGTTAAGACCATTTTCCGAAAAAATGAAAATCCCTGTACCTGCCGCCGGATTTCCGGTCTGTGTATGCGGAAAGAAATCCAAGGGTAAGGTGATCACAAGGAAACCGATCTTACCGGGAAAAGAGGAAATGGAAGAGAATCCGAGATCCAAAAGTGCGAAGCTTCGTATTTTTGAACGGAAAATGTAGTTGAGAGATGGAAGGTAGGCAAATGGCGAAGACAGGAAGAGGGACTACAGCCAGAAGAAATCGAAATACCGTCAGGAACAGCAGAGAAATGTATGTTCAGGGAAATGCGGTAAAACGGCTGCAGGAAGTTCCTCAGAGGACTGATCTGCCCGAGATACAGGAAAGGCGACGGCTGGCTCAGAAAAGAAAACAGAAATCCGCAGTACCTGTGACACCGGCAAAACAGGTGGTAAGCAGACAGGCACAGCGGAACCGGGAAAAGGCAATGGCCATGAACAAGGGGTTCGTTCTGTTTCTTACGGCAGTTTCCATCGCGGTACTTTTTACCTGTATCAATTATCTTCAGGTAAAATCCGAAATCACGGCGAGTATGAAAAATGTTGCAAATCTGGAATCTGAGCTTGCACAGCTGAAAGAAGATAACGATGCATATTACAGTCAGGTCACTTCTGCAGTGGATATCAGCGAGATCAAGAAAAAAGCTATCGGCGAGCTTGGAATGAAGTATCCTTCGGAGGATCAGATACAGACCTATACCACGGAAGGAAACAGTTATGTGAGACAGTATCAGGATGTGGACACACACAAGTAACAGAAGTACAGTTTTTAAGCAGGTGATCGATTGAGTACAAGAAGGCGCAGGCCGGTAAAAAAAATAAATTACAGTATGAAGAAAAAGCTGGCAGTACTATTTTCCTTAGTGTTGCTGGCTTTAGTCGGTTTGGTGGCAAGAATTACCTATATCAATGCCACCAGCGGAAGCAAATATCGAAAGCAGGTGCTGAGTCAGGCTCAGCAGAAATATGAAAATCAGACACTTCCGGCAAAAAGAGGCGATATCTATGACCGGAACGGGAATATCCTGGCAACCAGCAACAAGGTCTATAATGTGGTTCTTGACTGTCTGGAGGTCAATAAGGATCAGGATTCCGTGGAGCCTACCATAAAGGCTCTTGTGGAAGTCCTGGGATTGGATGAAGATGAGATGCGGAAGCTTCTCACCGACAGCAGTACAAAAAAAGTCAGTATCAGATCGTAAAGAAACAGATCTCCATGGACGACAAAAAAGCCTTCGAAAAATACGAAGATCCGGGAGACGACAGTGAACTGACTGCCACGCAGCTGAAAGAACGTTCCAGGATCACAGGTGTATGGTTTGAGGAAGATTATCTCAGATCTTATCCGTTTAATGAGACTGCCTGTGATACCGTTGGATTTACACTTTCCAGAGATGTGGCGGATGCCGGACTGGAAGGATATTACAATGCGACACTTACCGGCGTGGATGGAAGACAGTACGGATACATCAACAACAATTCCGACGTAGAACAGACGATCATCGAACCGACGGATGGCAAAAGCATTGAGACCTCGCTGGATCTGGGACTTCAGCAGATCGTGGAAAAATACGTAAATACCTTTGAAGAAAAGATGGGAGCCAAAAATGTGGGCGTGATCATCGAGGATCCGAAAACAGGAGAGATCCTGGCAATGGACGGCGGTGACCGTTATGACCTGAATAACCCGAGAGATCTTTCAAATGTGTATTCCCAGAGTGAGATTGCTGCCATGAACGATGAGGAAACCGTGGAAGCGCTGAACGGAATGTGGAGTAATTTCTGTGTGACAGATGCCTACGAGCCGGGATCGGTTGTAAAGCCTATCGTTATGGGCTCCGCACTTGAAATGGGAGCGATTTCCGAGAGCGATAATTTTGTCTGTGATGGCGGACAGTCTTTTGGAGCGGAAGGTGCGACTACTTTTATCAAATGTGCGGTATGGCCGGATGCTCACGGGACAGAAGCTCTTTCCGATGTCATTGCCAATTCCTGCAACGATGGTATGATGCAGATCGCAGCAAAGATGGGAAAAGATAATTTTCTTAAGACACAGAGCGTTTTCAATTTCGGAACAAGAACCGGTATCGATCTTCCCAATGAGGGAAGCGGTGTGATCCATACCAGCGATACCATGGGAGAAACGGAGCTTGCATGCTCTGCTTTCGGACAGGGCTATACACTGACCATGATACAGGAGATCAATGCAATGTGTTCTGTGATCAATGGAGGATACTACTATCAGCCTCATCTGGTGACGAAGATCAAGGACAGCAGCGGCGGAATCGTAAAAACGATCTCTCCGACACTGATGAAGCAGACGATTTCCGAGAAGATATCTGCAGATATCCGCTCCTACATGGCTGCCAGCGTAGACCATGGTACCAGCCGTACCTCCAAGGTGCAGGGCTACAGCTCCGGTGGTAAAACCGGTACTGCCGAGAAGCTTCCGCGAGGCAATGGCAAGTATCTGGTATCCTTTATCGGATTTGCACCGTAGATGATCCGGCGCTTGTGATCTATGTAGTTGTGGATGAGCCGAAGGTAGATGATCAGGCAAGCAGTACGTACGCACAGTACATTGCACAGGGAATCCTTTCCGAAGCACTTCCGTATCTGAATGTACAGCCGGATGAGGCAGAGGATGGAGAAGTTCCGACTACAGAGCTGTGGGAACTTTTTAAGGGAATCAGCGATTCTGCAACAGGAACCGGCGCGGACGGGCAGAAGGAGGCAATTTCCGATGAGAATGTACCAAGTCCGCCGGAAGATGAGTCGGAGGACAGTGATACCGAAGATAATAACGATATGCAGAGCGAAGGTCTTACCAACGAGGAGGCCGGTCTGGAATAGATAAAAAGAATACCCTCTCAGGGGAACGTCATATATTACAGTGACGACCTCTGAGAGGGATTTTTTATGATCCGGACATGGTTTATCACAGGAAAAAAATATGGGTGGTTTTTCTGATCTGCATAATGCTTCTTCTGGGACTTGTGGGAAGACTCTGGTATCTTATGAACGTCCGGGCAGAATATTATTCAAAAAAGGCGGAGGATCTTCATGAGCGGGAACGTGACATAAAAGCGGCCAGGGGAAAGATCCTGGACATCAGGGGAAATATTCTGGCGGATAACCGGACAGTCTGCACAGTATCGGTGATACACAGCCAGATCAAAGATCCTGAAAAAGTGATCCGCGTACTGTCCGGAGCATTGTCTGTAAAAGAAGAGGAAATCCGAAAAAAAGTTGAAAAATTTACTTCTATTGAAAGAATACAGACAAACGTGGAAAAAAGCATTGGAGACAGGATCCGGGAATATGACCTTGAGGGAGTGAAGGTAGATGAGGATTATCGGAGATATTATCCTTATGGATCTCTCGCTTCAAAAGTACTGGGATTTACCGGAGGTGATAATCAGGGGATCATTGGTCTTGAAGTGAAATACGATGAGATCCTGAAAGGAGAGCCCGGAAAGATCCTCACAGTTACGGATGCACGTGGTGTGGAGATCGACGGAACCGGAGAACGGAGGAAGGAACCGGTGTCAGGAAATACTCTGCGTACCAGTCTGGATGTTAATATCCAGGAATATGTACAGCAGGCAGCCGGTAAAGTCATGGAAGAAAACAGGCGGAGAGAGTTTCCATACTGCTTATGAACCCTCAGAACGGAGAAATCTATGCCTGTGTCAATGTGCCTGAATTTGATCTGAACGATCCGTTTACTCTGAATACAGAAGAAACAGCAGCAGAGGGAGAAAAGAAGCAGGATCTTCTGAACCGGATGTGGAGAAACCCCTGCCTGAATGATACCTATGAACCTGGCTCGACTTTTAAGATCATCACTATGGCAGCAGGGCTGGAGGAAGGAGTGGTGTCAACAGAGGATCGCTTTTTCTGTCCGGGCTATAAGGTGGTGGAGGACCGGCGGATCCACTGTGCAAAGAGAACAGGACATGGTGCGCAGAGTTTTGTAGAAGGTGCCCAGAACTCCTGTAACCCGGTATTTATTGAGGTGGGCCTGCGGCTTGGAGCAGACCGTTATTACAAATATTTTAAACAGTTCGGACTTTTGAAAAAACAGGGATAGATCTTCCGGGCGAGGCAGGAACGATCATGCATAACCCCAAAAATATGGGAGAGGTGGAGCTTGCACGGTATCCTTTGGTCAGTCGTTTCAGATCACACCGATCCAGCTTGCAACAACCGTCAGTGGGATCATCAATGGCGGAAACCGGATCACACCTCATTTTGGGATCAGCGTGGAAAGTGCGGACGGAACAAAGGTGCGGACACTGGAATATCCGGTGGAAAGCGGGATTGTGTCCGGTGAGACTTCCCGGACAGTACGTACGATCCTGGAAACTGTAGTTTCAGAAGGCTCCGGAAAAAATGCCGGGATCCAGGGGTTCCATTGGGGGAAAAACAGCTACCTCTCAGACACTGCCCAGAGGCTCCGGCAGATATATTTCTTCATTCCTGGGGTTTGCCCCGGCAGAGGATCCGAAGGTCCTGGCTCTTTGTATCATCTATGCACCTCAGGGTATGTATTATGGTGGGATCATTGCCGCACCGGTGGTACGCAGTATTTTTGAAAATGTACTTCCCTATCTTGGATCAAGAGGACAGTTACGGAAACTCCATCCGGGGAAAACCGGGCAGATGGGGTTGATTAATGAGGATAAAAGCCTTATACTGTTGAAGAAGTATAAAAAACGAAAGAATTAGAGGTGTGAGGATGGAGTTTCATGTTGTGATCCCTGTGCTGATCTCATTTGCGATCAGCCTTGTATTAGGACCGATTGTTATCCCTTTTTTAAGAAGACTTAAAATGGGACAGACAGAGAGAGAGCTGGGTGTGCAGTCCCACCTGAAAAAGAACGGTACCCCTACTATGGGTGGGGTGATCTTTCTCATTGCAACAACTGTAACATCACTGTTTTATATCAGAGATTATCCGATGATCATCGGTACTTTTCCTGACACTGGGATTTGGACTGATCGGATTTCTGGATGATTATCTGAAGGTAGTTCTGAAGCGTTCTGACGGACTTCTGCCATGGCAGAAAATGGCACTGCAGATCGTTGTGACAGCTGTATTTGCTTTTTATCTTGTAAATTATTCCAACGTATCCCTGACTATGAAGATCCCGTTCTGGAGCGGACATTATCTGAACCTGGGATGGTTTGCGGTTCCGGTACTGTTCTTTGCGGTGATCGGTACAGTAAACGGAGTCAATTTTACGGATGGACTTGACGGACTGGCTTCCAGTGTTACCCTGATCGTGGCAGTATTCTTTACGGTGGTTTCCCTTGGAATGAACAGTGGTGTGGAACCGATCACCTGTGCAGTTGTGGGCAGTCTGATGGGATTCCTTCTGTTTAATGTATATCCTGCCAAGGTATTTATGGGAGACACCGGTTCTCTGGCATTGGGTGGCTTTGTGGCTGGTGTGGCTTATGCCATGCAGATGCCGCTGTTTATCATCCTGGTCGGACTGATCTACCTTGTGGAGGTATTGTCTGTTATGCTCCAGGTATCCTATTTCAAGGCAACACACGGAAAAAGAATCTTCAAGATGGCGCCTATCCACCATCATTTTGAGCTTTGTGGGTGGTCTGAGACACGAGTTGTTGCAGTGTTCTCTGTTGTAACTGCTATTATGTGCCTGATCGCTCTCCTGGCATTATAAGGAGGAACAGAAAAATGGATTTAAAAGGAAAAAAAGTTCTCGTTTTCGGAGCCGGAAAAAGCGGCATCGGAGCAGCTGATCTGCTTGGAAGTGCAGGAGCACAGCCGGTGATCTATGACGGAAACGCAGATCTTGATAAAGAGGCAGTTTTACATAAAACAAACGGAAAATACACCCCGGAGATCTGGGCCGGAGATTTTCCGGAGAGAGCGCTGGACAGTCTTGATCTTGTAGTGCTAAGTCCGGGAGTCCCCACAGACCTGCCGCTGGTAAAGAGCTTCTATGAAAAGGGCCTTCCGGTATGGAGCGAGGTGGAGCTTGCCTACCGTACAGGCAAGGGAGAGGTTCTTGCGATCACAGGAACCAACGGTAAGACAACAACAACAGCACTCCTCGGAAAGATCATGGGAGATGCCCGTGAATCTGTATTTGTTGTAGGAAATATCGGAACTGCATATACATCCAAATCATTGGAGATGAGAGAGGATTCCGTAACTGTTGCGGAGATCAGCAGCTTCCAGCTGGAGACCATCGACCAGTTCCGCCCGAAGGTAAGTGCGATCCTCAACATCACAGAGGATCATTTGAACCGGCACCATACCATGGAGGAATACATCCGTGTAAAAGAACTGATCACTAAAAATCAGGGACCGGAAGATGTATGTGTTCTGAATTACGAGGATGAAGTCCTTCGTAAATTCGGTGAAAATATCGTTCCGAAGGTGGTATATTTCTCAAGCCTTCGCAAACTGGATCAGGGAATCTATCTGGACGGAAACCAGATCATTCTCAAAACAGAAAAGAAGAGATCCCGATCGTAAAAACCGGAGAGCTTAAGATCCTGGGACGTCATAATCACGAGAATGTAATGGCAGCAGCAGCCATGGCATATTATGCGGGCGTTTCTGTGGAGAGTATCCGCAAGAGTGTCTGTGAGTTTGTGGCAGTTCCACACAGGATCGAGTATGTGACAGAGAAAAACGGTGTTGCATATTACAACGATTCCAAGGGAACCAATCCGGATGCGGCCATCAAGGGGATTCAGGCAATGAACCGTCCGACTCTTCTGATCGGCGGTGGCTATGACAAGGAATCCAGCTATGATGAGTGGATAGAATCCTTCGACGGAAAAGTCCGTTATCTTGTTCTCATCGGTCAGACGAAAGAGAAGATCAAAGCAGCAGCAGAACGTCTTGGATTTACAGATATCATCCTCTGCGAGGATCTGAAGGAAGCTGTCCGGGTCTGTGCGGAAAAAGCTAATCCCGGAGATGCAGTTCTGCTTTCACCGGCATGTGCGAGCTGGGGACAGTTTGATAATTATGAGCAGCGCGGTGACATGTTCAAGGAATATGTGAAAGCACTGTAATAATCCGAAAAATACATACATAAGCTGAAATAAAGACCACTGTGGAGGCCATGCATGAAGGCAGGACAGAAACAGACCGGAAAGACAGATACCGTTCTCTGGGTACTGGTTCTGATTCTGGTGGTATTGGGACTCGGGGTGCTTTTTTCGGCAAGTGAATATAATGGCAGAGTACGTTTCCACGACTCTGCCTATTATTTTAAAAAGCAGCTCTTTGCCACGGCACTGGGGCTGCTTGTTATGTATCTGGCATCACGGGTAGATTACCGGCTGTTTGTAAAGCTGCGCCGGCTGCCTATATTTTTTCACTTTTTCTGTCTGCTGCAGTCCTGCTTTTCGGACAGGAGATCAATGGATCGAAGAGGTGGCTGAACCTGGGGCCGCTTTCCTTTCAGCCGTCGGAGTTTTCCAAGGTGGCAGTGATATTGTTCCTGGTTTGGCAGATCAGCAATACAAAAAGCAAAACAACCGGATTCTGGTTTATCTGCAGGACTATGATGACTTTGCTTCCGGTAGCAGGTCTGGTGGGCTCCAATAACTTAAGCACAGCGGTGATCATTCTAGGAATCGGTGTGCTGCTGATCTTTGTGGCCAATCCCAGATATCTGCAGTTTCTCGCGCTTGGAGGTGCGGGGACAGGATTTATTGCGGTTTTTCTTGCTGCGGAGAGTTATCGTCTGGAACGCCTGGCAATCTGGCGGGATCCGGAAAAATATGAAAAAGGATTTCAGACCATACAGGGCCTGTATGCAATCGGAAGCGGAGGGATCTTTGGCAAGGGGTTCGGGAACAGTCTGCAGAAGCTGGGATTTGTCCCGGAAGCCCAGAATGATATGATATTTTCTATTGTGTGTGAGGAAACGGGGATACTGGGAGCCTTTCTGACACTTTTTCTGTTTGGCATTCTGATCTGGAGGCTTTGTATTCTGGCATTAAACTGCGGGATCTGCAGGGAACGCTGCTGTGCGCCGGAATCATGGCACATATGGCAATCCAGGTGGTCCTGAATGTTGCAGTAGTAACGAATACGATTCCCAACACCGGGATCACTCTGCCCTTTGTAAGCTATGGCGGAACTTCTGTTGTTTTTCTTCTGGGGGAAATGGGGCTGGCCTTAAGTGTCAGCAGTCACAGACATGGAAGGATCACATAGAATAACAAGTAAGAGGCCCTTTTAGGAGTGGAATACTTGAATGAGATCGATGAGATCATCGTGACCGGAGGCAGGCCGCTGCATGGAAGCGTCCGGATCCAGGGGTCAAAAAATGCGGCACTTCCGGTTATGGCAGCAGCACTCTTAAGCACCGGGACCAGTGTACTGCGGGGATGCCCGAGAATCAGTGATGTATATTTGATGGAAAAGATCCTGAAATATCTGGGGGCAGAAACCTGGTGGGAAGGTCAAGATCTTTATCTGGACTGCAGCCATGCAGACGGCACCATGATACCGGAGTGTTATTCCGGAAAAATGCGTTCTTCCGTGATCTTAATGGGAGCAATGCTGGGGCGGAGCAAAAAGGCACAGACAGGATATCCCGGAGGCTGTGTGATCGGAAAGCGGCCGGTGGATCTTCATATCCAGGTTTTGCGCCGCCTTGGGGCAGCTGTGGTGGAAAACGGCGGGATGATCCGGGCATCCTGTGGAAAACTCCGAGGTGCAGAGATGTTTTTTCAAAAAAGAAGTGTAGGCGCTACAGAACAGGGCATTCTGGCAGCGGTTCTTGCAGAGGGGAAAACAGTTCTTAACGGCTGTGCCTGTGAACCGGAAATTTATTGGCTTTGCATTATCTTACCGGAATGGGGGCAAAGATCCGGATTCGTGAAAAAGGCTGTATCTGTATTGAAGGAGTGGAGAAGCTTGAAGCCGGCGATGACTGCATTCCACCAGACCGTATTGTCGCCGGAACCTATCTCATGGCAGCGGCGGCAACCAGAGGAGAGATCATCCTGGAAAATCCGCCTCTGGAGGAAATGGGTGGAATCCTGGATGTATATCGGAAAATGGGTGGACAATGCCGCCGGGTAGGTGGTAAACTAATAGTCAACGGAAAAAATACAGGTTTTCCCCTGGAGCTTCTGGAAACAGAAGTTTATCCGGGATTTCCTACAGACCTGCAGTCTCCTGCGATGGCGGTACTGGCCACGATCCCGGGAGTGAGCAGGATCCGCGAGAAGATTTTTGAAGACAGATATAAAACAGCTTCATGGCTCTGTAAAATGGGAGCACAGATTCAGATCCGAGATGGAGTTGCTGTGATATACGGAGGGCAGCCTCTGACCGGTTGTACTGTGGAAGCAGAGGAGCTTCGCGGTGGTGCGGCACTTGTGATCGCAGCACTTGCCGCACAGGGGATTACCAGGATTCGGGGCTGTTGTTTCATAGAAAGAGGCTATGAACATATCTGTGAGGATCTGACCGCACTGGGCGGTCTGCTGATAAAGGACAGAGGAACTTTATGAAAACATCAAAAAAAAAGTCACTGAAAGCAGTTGGCGTACTTCTTGTCCTGCTGCTGGCAGGAATTATTTTCTTTTTTACGTATTATCAGGTAGATGAAGTGCAGGTGATGGGCAGTAGCCATTATTCTGAAAAACAGATCAGGAAGATGGTACTCAGGGGACCGCTGGCATCCAATTCTGTTTTTGCACCGCTTCTTTATACTAAGCAGAACACAAAAGATGTTCCTTTTGTAGAAGGCTATACCGTAACAAGGCTGAACCGGCACACCATCTGTGTCAGTGTGAAGGAGAAGGATATCGTTGGTTGTATCCCTTATCTGGACAGTTATATTTATTTTGACAGAAACGGTATTTTTGTGGAAGGGTCCACGGAACGTGACGAAAAAATCCCGTTTTTTGACGGGATCAAAGTCAAAAAAGTGATCCAGAACGAGAAACTCCCCATCAAGGATGAAACGGTGATGAACACGGCAGTTGCTCTTTCTACTATTTTTGCAAAAAATGATAAGGTTCCGGATCACATTGAATTTGAAGATGACGGACAGATCAGTCTTGTTTACGGGGATATCACAGTTAAACTTGGAAAGGATGAATATCTGGAAGACAAAATGACCAGAGTTCTGGCTATCCTTCCGATGATTTCCGGAAAAAAGGAATTCTCCATGCAGAAAATGTAAATGATAATTCAAAGAACATTACCCTGGAGCAGGAACAGGATGAGAGCCAGACTTCCGCAGAAAACTGGACCGGTGGCTATGATGAGGAGGGAAATTATACCGGAGAAGGCGAATATGACGAAAATGGTAACTATGTAGGACCGAAACCGCAGACGGATCTGGAGTATGCGCAGGAAAACTGGGTGGGTGGTTATGATGAAGAGGGAGATTACACAGGCAGTGGTGAGTACGATGCCAACATGACCTATGTAGCGAAGCCCCCACAGAAGAAACCATGGCAGAAAAAGGAAACTGGAAGGGCGGTTACCGGGAAGACGGCGGCTATGACGGAGTCAGTGAATATGACCGTGATGGCAATTACGTAGGTACTCTGGAGGATTATCAGCTCGGCAGAAAGCTCTGGAGACAGAACAGACTCCGAAGATCCAGATGCTCAGAGTACGGATACCAAAGATCCGGAAAATGAAGAAGATTCTTCAGACAGCAGCCTGGACAGCATCGGGAAAGAGGCTGATCACAGCAGTGATCTGGGAGACGGGTCTGAGGATTATGATGAAAATACGTACAGCGATTACAGTGATGAGTACGATTATGAGTAAAGATAAAAAAAGCTTTCTTAATGTATAGTACCGGTATTTGGGCATTTTGCCAGAGATTGTTTTGTAAATGTTTCGGTTAATAGAAACAGTGCCGAAATTTAGTGAAAAAAGTATAAAAAAACAAAATTAATGGTTGATTAATTACCGAAAAAAATATATGATATAACTATGTGTATATGTAGCTTGGAATAGATTATTACACTGAATCGGATATCAGGTAGAAATAAAGGAGGAAGTACATTGTTAGAGATAATGACGAATGAGGCTGAGTCTTCTGCGAAAATTATTGTAATTGGAGTAGGTGGCGCAGGTAATAATGCGGTAAACAGAATGGTGGAAGAGCCATTGGCGGAGTTGAGTTTGTAGGTGTTAATACCGATAAACAGGCTCTGACACTGTGTAAAGCTCCGACTGTACTTCAGATTGGTGAGAAAATTACGAAAGGTCTCGGCGCGGCGCACAGCCGGAGGTTGGACAGAAGGCAGCTGAGGAGAGCATTGAGGAAGTTAAGAAGATCATCGAGGGAGCGGACATGGTTTTCGTTACCTGTGGTATGGGAGGCGGAACCGGAACCGGAGCTGCTCCTGTGATTGCCGGTGCGGCAAAAGAGATGGGTATCCTGACTGTCGGTGTTGTTACCAAGCCTTTCCGTTTTGAAGCAAAGACCCGTATGAACAATGCACTTGCGGGAATCGAGAATCTGAAGAAAGCAGTTGACACTTTGATTGTCATCCCCAATGACAAGTTACTTGAGATCGTTGACAGAAGAACAACCATGCCGGAAGCACTGCGTAAGGCTGATGAAGTTCTTCAGCAGGCAGTACAGGGTATCACAGACCTGATCAATCTGCCGGCTCTGATCAACCTTGACTTTGCAGATGTGCAGACAGTCATGACAGACAAGGGAATCGCTCACATCGGTATCGGTGAGGCAAGAGGCGATGACAAGGCTATGGAGGCTGTACAGCAGGCGGTATCTTCTCCGCTTCTTGAGACAACCATCAAGGGCGCTACTCATGTGATCATCAACATTTCCGGAGATATTTCTCTTATGGATGCCAACGATGCTGCAAGCTATGTACAGGAGCTTACAGGTGAGGAGGCAAACATCATCTTTGGTGCTATGTATGATGATTCTGTTGCAGATTATGCAAGAATTACAGTTATTGCTACAGGTCTTACAGACAATAACCTTCAGAACACACCATTTGGAAACAGAGCTTCCAATTCTGTATTTGGAAACACCAAAAAAACAAGCCAGTCACAGCCAGGTGGTATGAACCTTAACATGCCAAGCTTCAGCCTGCCGACTATGAATTCCACACAGTTTGGAACAAAGGCTCCTACAAGCACTGTTCAGAAAAAGGATATCCAGATCCCGGATTTTCTTAAGAACAGATAATAAATGAACATGATAAGATCCGGCAGAGGTTCCATCTGGAACGTTGCCGGATCTTTTTGACTCTTCGATCAAAAGAAACAGGAATGACTGCTCTGTATGGAAACAGGAGTTCCGTTCAGGATATCAGCATTCGCAGTGAAAAGTATCACATTTTGTATCACAGCAGCGATGAGCATTGGCACCGGATACATTGATGGAAGCTGCGGTGCATTTGCAGTGCTCATTGTAGGTACAGTTGTGTGCTTTGCAGTCGATGTTAACGGTCTCACACCCATAGCAGGGATCTGCGGCATTTTTTACAGAACCTTCTTCCTGAGCACGGAAGCTTTCACAGGCGGTATCATCTGCATAACGTGCATCTGCTCCTTCAACATTGATGGCTCCCCGGGAACAGAGAGAATTTTTGTTATAGTAGCAGTTGTGTGCGGAACATTTAAGATTTGTCATAAAAGTGTCCTCCTGATAATTATGATTTTACCGGAAACCGTCAGCCTGCCGGAATGCGCACCCTGTCTGATCGTCAGCACTGCGATAAAGCCTGACAGATTCCGATGTTGCATAGTATGTCCGAAAGAAGAAAAAATCATACTCAAAAAAATACATAATAATATAAAAAAACAGTTGACAAATAGCAGACACCATGGTATCCTCTTAAAGTACGTAGCGAAAAGAAAGCAGAGTTCACTCTCACCTCAGCGCTGAAGATAAGCGACTCAGGTCAATATTGCACAGTACTGCGAACGGATCAACCATCGGTGCGCAGGTGTAATTGTTTGAAGTGTGGACATCTGTCTGCGCTTTTTTGTGCGGCTTTAGCTACATTAATGAGAAAAAAATAATTCTATCATGTTCATGGAGGTGTACAACAATTAGCGGTTTAATGATTAACGAACAGATCAGAGACAGAGAGGTACGCTTGATTGGTCCGGACGGAGCTCAGCTTGGAATCGTGTCCGCCAGAGAAGCGATGGCGAAAGCGCAGGAGGCAGGACTTGACCTTGTAAAGATTGCCCCACAGGCGAAACCGCCGGTATGCAAGATCATTGATTACGGTAAATACCGTTACGAGCTTGCAAGAAAAGAAAAAGAGGCCAGAAAAAAGCAGAAAACCATCGATGTCAAAGAAGTGCGTCTTTCCCCGAACATTGATACGAATGATTTGAAGACGAAGGTAAATGCAGCAAGAAAGTTCCTTAGCAAGGGTGACAGAGTTAAGGTTACACTTCGTTTCCGCGGAAGAGAGATGGCACATATGTCCAGCAGTAGGCATGTGCTTGATGACTTCGCAGATCTTCTGTCCGATATAGCGACTGTAGAGAAGGCTCCGAAGGTAGAAGGCAGAAGCATGACTATGTTTCTGACTGAGAAACGGTAGATATCTCAGTCTTCACGGCAACAGCCGGGCAGAACGGGATGCTATATAAAATTTAGAAGTACCAAATCAAGGAGGAATTCATAATGCCAAAAATTAAAACTTGCAGAGCAGCAGCAAAGCGCTTTAAAAAAACAGGTACAGGAAAATTAGTAAGAAATAAAGCCTACAAGAGCCATATCCTTACAAAGAAATCTCAGAAGAGAAAGAGAAATCTGAGAAAATCTACTGTTGTTGATTCTACTAACGTAAAGAGCATGAAGAAAGTATTACCATATTTATAAGATAGAGAAGACGAACAGGAGGAGAATTAAGAAATGGCAAGAATTAAAGGCGGATTAAACGCAAAGAAAAGACATAACCGTACATTAAAACTGGCGAAAGGCTACAGAGGAGCCCGTTCTAAACAGTATAGAGTAGCAAAACAGTCTGTAATGAGAGCTCTTACAAGTTCCTACGCAGGAAGAAAGCAGAAGAAACGTCAGTTCAGACAGCTCTGGATCGCTCGTATCAACGCAGCAGCAAGAATGAACGGACTTTCCTACAGCAAAATGATGCACGGCCTTAAGGTTGCAAACATCGACATCAACAGAAAGATGCTTGCAGAGATGGCAGTTAACGATGCAGCAGGCTTCACAGCACTTGCTGAGATCGCTAAGAAAGCAATCGCATAAGTAAAGTATTAAGAGACGAAGAAGTCCAGGGAGTTTTCCCTGGATTTTTTTGCGTGAAAAAATTCAGACAATTTGCCGAAAAACAACACAAGCTGTACAGCGGACAAGTGTCCGCGTTGTGCAATCAGACGAAAAACAGCAGATAACAAAATTTGTCCTTGAAATAAAAAATATGCGATGCTATAATTTTACCATTAAACATTAGTAACGCGACAAAGCGCAGGAGGAGAGATTATTATGAAGAATTGGAAGAAAGTAATCGGCGTTGCATCAGCAGCAGCGATGACAGCAGCTATGATGATGCCTGCATCAGTTTTTGCAGCAGATGAGACATTTAAGATCGGTGTGATCGGACCGATGACAGGTGATTACGCACAGTACGGTACTAACGTATACAACGCAGCAAAGATCGCTGCAGATGAGATCAACGAGAACGGAGGTTTCAACGGATATAAGGTTGAGATCCTTGATGCAGGTGATGACCAGGGAGATCCGGAGAAGGCTGTTAACGCATACAATGACCTGATCGATAAAGGAATGCAGATGCTCTGTGGAACTGTAACATCCGGTTCCTGTATCGCAGTAGGAGCTGAGGCAGCTGAGGATACATTCCTCTTCACACCATCCGCAACAGCACTTGACTGTATCACAGCAGGAACAAACGAGTTCCGTATGTGCTTCACAGACCCGGCACAGGGAACAAAATCTGCTCAGTACATTTCCGAGCACAAACTTGCAACGAAAGTAGCAGTACTTTATGATTCTGCTGCTGACTACAACTCCGGTGTACATGACGCATTCGTTGCAGCAGCTGCTGATGACGGACTTGAAGTAGTTGCAGATGAGGCTTACACAACAGACAGCAACACAGACTATTCTGTACAGCTTGCAAAGATCAAGAAGAGCGGCGCTGAGCTTCTTTTCCTTCCGAACTACTATTCCGACAATGCGCTGATCCTTCAGCAGGCATCTGAGGCAGGAATGGATATTAAATTCTTCGGTGTAGACGGTATGGATGGTATCCTTAACGTAGAGAACTTTGATAAATCTCTTGCAGAGGGCGTTATGCTCCTGACACCATTCTCAGCAACATCCACAGATGAGAAGAGCCAGAACTTCGTAAAAGCATACGGCGATGCTCACAACGGTGAGATCCCGAACCAGTTTGCGGCAGATACATATGATGTACTTTACGCAATGCAGCTTGCAGCTGACGATGCAAAGATCACACCAGATATGGAAAATGCAGACATCAGTGCAGCAATGAGCGCATCCATGGCAAACATCGAGCTTGACGGACTTACCGGAAAAGCAAAATGGACCGAGGATGGTGAGTGTGATAAAGAGCCGAAAGCATTCGAGATCAAAGACGGTGCTTATGTAGAGATGAAATAAGTAATTTCTGTTAACGTTAGGGGTCAGGGGACGGTCACCTTTAGTGGGAACCGTCCCCTTTTTCCCTTATCAATAAACAATTAAAAGAGGTGCGTTATGAGTTTTATATCTTATTTGAAAGACGGCATCAGTCTTGGCAGTATCTATGCGATCATTGCACTTGGATATACTATGGTTTACGGTATTGCCAAGATGCTGAACTTCGCACACGGAGATGTTATCATGGTAGGAGCTTATATCATCCTTACCTGTATCACAAGAGGCGGTATGTCACCGATCCTTGCAGTGATCCTTTCCGTGGTGATCTGTACACTGCTTGGTGTTGTCATTGAGAAGGTAGCTTACAGTCCGCTTAGAAAAGCTTCCTCAAACCTGGCCGTTCTGATCACGGCTATCGGTGTCAGTTATCTGCTTCAGAACCTGGCACTCCTGATCTTTGGCGCAGACGCCAAGAGCTTCGTGTCAGTTATCAAGGTTCCGTCCATCACACTGTTTGACGGAGAACTTACCATTAAGGGAATCACTATCGTGACCATTCTTGCATGTATCATCATCATGGTGGGACTTTCTTTCTTTGTAAAAAAGACCAAACCTGGACGCGCCATGCAGGCTGTTTCCGAGGACAGGGATGCAGCACAGCTGATGGGAGTTAACGTTAATGCAACGATCTCCCTCACATTTGCCATCGGTTCCGGACTTGCGGCCATTGCAGGACTTCTGCTCTGCCAGACATATCCGACACTGACTCCATACACAGGAGCCATGCCTGGTATCAAGGCTTTCGTAGCTGCTGTATTCGGTGGAATCGGTTCTATTCCGGGAGCTATGGTAGGCGGTATCCTTCTGGGAATCATCGAGATCTTCGGAAAGGCTTATATTTCTTCCCAGGTTGCAGATGCGATCGTATTTGCTGTTCTGATCGTCGTGCTTCTTGTAAAACCTACCGGACTGTTCGGCAAGAACATCCAGGAGAAAGTGTAAGGTGGCCGATATGAAGAATATGAAGAACAAAACAACAAGAAACAATATGATCAATTATGGAATCGTCATTGTACTTTTTATCATTGTGCAGGCGCTTTCCTCGACGGGAAATCTTTCCAGACTGCTTATGGGACTTCTGGTTCCTCTTTGTGTTTATACCATCGCATCCGTTTCGTTGAATCTGGTAGTTGGTTTTTCCGGTGAGCTGAGTCTTGGACATGCAGGCTTTATGTGCGTGGGAGCCTTTTCCAGCGCCCTGTTTTCTCAGGTGGCTGCAGATTCTATCCCGCAGGTTCCGCGCTTTATCCTTGCGATCCTTGTAGGTGCGGCAGTTGCAGCACTGTTCGGTGTGATCATCGGTATCCCTGTACTTCGTCTCCGCGGGGATTATCTTGCCATCGTTACACTGGCATTCGGTGAGATCATCAAGAACCTGATCAACGTGCTTTATATTGGTGTGGATGACAAGGGTATTCATGTTGCAACCAGTGCGGCAGGTCTTCATCTGGAAGCCGGCGGAAAGCAGATCCTCAAGGGTGCCCTTGGTATTTCCGGAACAGCAACCCTTTATAAAGATATCAAGAGTTACTTTTTCCTGATCGGTGTGCTCCTGCTCCTTCTGACTCTGTTTATTGTACAGAACCTGGTAAATTCCAGAAGTGGTCGCGCAATTATGTCAACCAGAGATAATCGTATCGCAGCAGAATCCGTAGGAATCAATATCACCAGATATAAACTGCTTGCATTTACAATTTCCGCAGCCCTTGCAGGAGTGGCAGGCGTGCTGTATGCACATAATCTTTCTCTTCTGAAGGTATCTGTATTTGATTACAACATGTCCATCCTGGTACTGGTATATGTGGTACTTGGCGGGATCGGAAATATCAGAGGATCGATCATCGCAACCATTATCCTTTATGCGCTGCCTGAGCTTCTCCGCGGATTTGCAAACTACCGTATGCTGATCTATGCCATCGTGCTGATCATCATGATGCTCTTTAACTGGGCACCGGCAGCAAGAGACTGGAGAGCACGTATGGTAGAGAAATTCAAAGGCAAAAAAGAGAAAAAGGAGGTGGCCTGATCATGGCAATGCTGGAAGTAAATAATCTGTCTATCCAGTTCGGCGGTCTTCGTGCTGTTGACGGCTTTAATATGACCATTGAGAAGGGACAGCTCTATGGACTGATCGGACCTAATGGTGCCGGTAAGACAACAGTATTCAATCTTCTCACAGGAGTGTATAAGCCTACAGAGGGAATCATTAAACTTGACGGCCAGGACATCACAGGAAAAAGCACCATTGAGATCAACAAGGCCGGAATCGCAAGAACTTTCCAGAATATCCGTCTTTTCAAGGATATGCCGGTTCTTGACAATGTAAAAGTAGGACTTCACAATCATCATCCATATTCCACACTGACCGGGATCTTAAGACTGCCGAAATATTACAAGGTAGAAAAAGAGATGAATGAACGTGCAATGGAGATACTGAGGGTTTTTGATCTGGATAAGGAAGCGGATACTCTGGCAGGAAACCTGCCTTATGGTAAACAGCGTAAGCTGGAGATTGCCAGAGCTCTTGCCACAGAGCCGAAGCTTCTTCTCCTGGATGAGCCGGCGGCTGGTATGAACCCGAATGAGACACAGGAGCTGATGGATACTATCCGTTTTGTGCGGGAGCATTTTGATATGACTGTTCTTCTGATCGAGCACGACATGAAACTGGTGGGCGGTATCTGTGAGGAACTTACAGTTCTGAACTTCGGTCAGGTACTGATCCAGGGTGAAACATCTGCAGTGCTGAAAGACCCGACGGTTATCACTGCATATCTGGGAGAATAAGGAGGAACGAGACAATGGCAATGTTGGAAGTAAAGGACCTCCAGGTCTATTATGGTGTGATCCAGGCTCTGAAGGGAATTTCTTTTCATGTAAATCAGGGAGAGGTTATTGCGCTGATCGGTGCCAATGGCGCCGGAAAGACAACCACACTTCAGACACTTACCGGAATTCTTTCTCCGAAGTCCGGAAGCATTGTGTTTGAGGGAAAAGACCTCACAAGAACACCGGCGCATAAGATCGTAGAGATGGGTATGGCGCATGTTCCGGAGGGAAGACGTGTATTTGCGGATATGTCCGTTTATGAGAATCTGCTCCTTGGAGCCTATACAAGAAAGGACAAGGCAGAGATCGCAGAGAGTCTTGCAAGTGTATACAAGAGATTTCCGCGTCTGGAAGAACGTAAAGGACAGCGTGCCGGAACACTTTCCGGTGGTGAGCAGCAGATGCTTGCCATGGGACGTGCACTGATGAGCAGACCAAGGATCATTTTGATGGATGAGCCGTCCATGGGTCTGTCACCGATCTTTGTAAATGAGATTTTTGACATTATCCGTGAGGTGAGCGAGAGCGGAACTACGGTACTTCTTGTTGAGCAGAATGCAAAGAAGGCACTTTCCATTGCAGACCGTGCCTATGTTCTGGAAACAGGAAGCATCACTATGGATGGAAAGGCTGAGGATCTTCTGAACGATGAGGCTGTTCAGAAGGCATACCTTGGAGAGTAGGGGGAAAGACATGGATAATTTCGTAATTACCATTGCAAGACAGTATGGAAGCGGCGGACGTACCATCGGAGAGGAGCTTGCAAAGAAATTAGGGATTTCTTACTATGACAAGGATATCATCCGCATGGCATCTGAGGAGAGCGGCATTCATGAGCAGCTTTTTGGAAGGGCAGATGAAAATGTCAGCACAAAGCAGAGATTTTTTGCAAAGTCCGGAATCTACAAGGGTGAGCTGATCCCGCCTCAGAGCAAGGATTTCACATCAGATGAGAACCTGTTTAATTATCAGGCAAAGGTGATCCGGCAGCTGGCAGAAACAGAGTCCTGTGTGATCATCGGACGTTGTGCAAATATGATCCTGAAGGATTATTCCAATGTTCTTCGTGTGTTTGTTTACGGAGACTGGGATTTCCGTATCCGCGAGGCAAGCAAGAAGCTCAGCGGAACCACAAAGGACATTGAGAAATTCATGCATAAAGATGACAAACGCAAAGAAGATTTCTGCAAACGATTCATGGGTGTTGACTGGACAGACATGACGAAATACAATCTGTGCCTGGATAACGGTACCCTTGGCTATAAAAAATGCGTGGAAGAGATCGAGAGTGCACTTGAGATCCTGAAGAAATAAGACATATATCAGAGAATACTCCCCGGGAAAGAAGAGCAAAAAGTCTTTTCTCGGGGATTTTTTCATATATTGTAGAAAAGTATATTTGATCCGGCGGGAAATATGGATAAGCGAAAAAAATATTTCTGTGTAGTGGCAGTGGTATTGATCCTGCTCAGCGGATATGGAAAAATCTCAGACAGTGCATTTCAAATGCAGGTGACCAGAATGATCGCCGGTGAGGGGATGCTCCGGCTGGTGGCGGCACAGTACGGACAAAAAGCAGCAGAACCGGTGGCTGAGACAGCCTCTGACAGAAGCGAAAAAGAGGATCGTCCACGTGTGGCTCTTACCTTTGATGACGGACCGCATGCAACATATACACCTCTGCTTCTGGATGGCCTGCGGAAGCGAGGGGTCCATGCCACATTTCTTATGGGAAAAAATATCCGGGGAAATGAGGAGATCGTAACGCAGATGCAGAGAGACGGCCATCTCATCGGTAATCACACGTATGATCACGTGCAGCTTGATAAGCTTCCAGGTGATCAGGCCTGTCAGCAGATCATAAAGACGAATAATGAGATCTACGAGATCACCGGAGAGTATCCCATGTATCTTCGCCCGCCCTACGGTGCCTGGCCGAAGGATCTGGAGCTCTGTGTGACCATGCTGCCGGTATTCTGGGATGTGGATACCCTGGACTGGAAATCAAAAAATGTCCGTTCTGTGGAAAATATCGTAAAAAGACAAGTGAAGGATGGCTCCATTATCCTGATGCATGACAGCTTTTCTACCTCTGTGGAAGCAGCCCTGGAGATCGCGGATATGCTTACGGAAGAAGGATATGACCTGGTAACTGCAGATCAACTGCTTGTAATGTAACTGTGATCTGCCGAAAAGGCAGAAACGATTGCTTTTTTATGTGCAAACGGGTAAAATTATAAAAATAAGGAATCTGTCCGTATGCCGGAAACAAATGAAACGATCGTTGCCGGATATAGATCTATGAAAAGAATACGGATCGTGAATATCCGCTTTTTACAGAAAATACAGGAGTGAAAACCATGGATTTATTTGAATACGCAAAGTCAAAAACGCTGGATCAGGAATCGCCCCTTGCATCCAGGCTGCGTCCGCGAACGCTGGATGAGGTGGTGGGGCAGCAGCACATTGTAGGAAAAGATAAATTGCTGTATCGTGCTATAAAGGCGGATAAGCTGACATCTGTTATCTTTTACGGCCCTCCGGGAACCGGAAAGACCACCCTGCAAAAGTCATCGCCAATACTACAAGCGCCAGCTTTACGCAGATCAATGCAACCGTAGCAGGGAAGAAAGATATGGAAGCAGTGGTAAAGCAGGCACAGGACGATCTCGGCATGTATGGGAAAAAGACTATTCTGTTCATTGATGAGATCCACCGTTTCAATAAGGGACAGCAGGATTATCTTCTTCCTTTTGTTGAGGACGGAACCATCATTCTTATCGGGGCCACAACAGAGAATCCATATTTTGAGGTAAACGGAGCGCTTCTTTCAAGATCGATCATCTTTGAACTGAAGTCCCTGGAGATACCGGAAATAAAGGAACTGATCCTGCGTGCGGTTAACGATCCGGAACGTGGAATGGGAAGCTATGGGGCGGTGATCGACGAGGATGCTCTGGAATTTCTGGCAGATATGGCAGGAGGAGACGCCAGAAGCGCTTTAAACGCCATAGAGCTGGGAATCCTCACCACACCCCGGAATACAGACGGTAAGATCCATCTGACCCTTGAGGTGGCTTCTGAGTGTATCCAGAAGCGTGTGGTGCGCTACGATAAGAACGGGGACAATCATTATGATATCATTTCCGCCTTTATCAAGAGCATGCGAGGCTCCGACCAGATGCGGCAGTCTATTATCTGGCAAAAATGCTCTATGCAGGAGAAGATGTGAAATTTATCGCAAGAAGAATCATGATCCTTGCCTCTGAAGATATCGGAAACGCAGATCCCCAGGCCCTCTGCGTGGCGACGGCAGCAGCACAGGCAGTGGAACGTGTGGGAATGCCGGAGTCCAGATCATTCTTTCCCAGGCAGTTACATACATGGCCTGTGCACCCAAGAGCAATTCAGCAGTAAATGCCATACAGGAAGCCATGCGCTGCGTGAAGGAGAAGAAGACAACCGTTCCGGTGCATCTGCAGGATGCCCATTATGGTGGCCACGAAAGTCTGGGTCATGGTATCGGATATAAATATGCCCATGATTATCCAAATCATTATGTAAACCAGCAGTATCTGCCATCAGAAATCGAAGGGGAACATTTTTACGAACTCAGTGATATGGGATATGAAAAGAAACTGAAAGAGCACATGAAGAAGATCCACGAAGAAGCGAAATAAATGAATATAAGTAAAACGGAGGAGCCTCTCAGAGAAGCTCCTCCATTATTTTGTCATAAACATTCTGGTATTTATAAGGCCAGCTTTCGCATACAGACTGTGCAGCAGCAAGATTTGGAACATTGATGCTGAGATCAACGATGCTGACACCGCTTTCAATGATACGCAGACGTACCGAGTAGCTGCCCTCTTTGGTGGGATAGTAATCAGCAGGAGTCAGAAGATGTTCTTCGATCTTGCAGTGGAGAGAATTGAGATATTCTTCCACTTCTTTCTTGATGTCAGAAGAAAGTTCTTTGGAAAAATATTTCAGAGTGTTTTTCCCTCCGAGGTCAGTCGATAGTAACTGCGGTTGGATTGTGAAGACATTTCCACCAGATCTGCCTCCACAAGTTCGGAAACTGCCTGCTGGAGCTGAAAATAATTGGTGTATTTCCGGTCCAGGATAAAATCGGTGATCTGGGAATTTGTGAGATCCCCATCGGAATTCTGCAGCATATATAAAATAATAAGCTTATAGGTTGTAAAAGGTGATGCCATAAGAATCCTCCTTTTTACTGGCTGCGGGAAAGGGCTTCGAGAGCTTTTCCCTGAAAACTTGCTCTTTCTTTCATCCGGTGATGAAGAAGATTTAAAACTTCACGTTTGCGGCTGGCCCATAAAGGTGCGATCAGCAGATCCTTCGGTCCGTCGCCGGTGACCCGGTGGATCACGATATCCGGTCTGAGATGTTCCAGGCAGTCAATGACAAGGTCCAGATACTCGTCCCGTTCATAAGTACGGAAAAGACCGGCTTCATGATCAGCGGCAAGATCTGTATCACGCAGTACATGAAGAAGCTGCAGCTTGATTCCCTGGATATCCATGCGTTCAGATAAGCCATTGTTTCCAGGATATCCTTCCGGCTTTCGCCGGGAAGCCCCAGGATGGTGTGGACGATCACTTCGATGTTGCCTGTACGGAGATTTTTCACTGCGGTATCAAAACAGGACAGTGGATAGCCGCGCCGTATATATCTGGCGGTATCTTCATGGATAGTCTGGAGTCCCAGCTCCACCCACACCGGTTTGATCTGGTTCAGGGAATAAAGAAGCTCCAGTACATCATCTCCCAGACAGTCCGGTCTGGTACCAATGGACAGTGCCACGATATCCGGATGAGAGATGGCTTCTGTGAAGATCTTATGCAGGTGTTCCACAGGAGCGTATGTGTTTGTATATGCCTGAAAATAGGCGATATATTTATGAATCGGGCGTTTGGAAGAGAGACTTTTGATCTGTGTGTTGATCTGCTCTGTAATGGAAAGAGCGGCGTTTGCTGCAAAATCTCCGCTCCCGCCCTGGCTGCAGAAGATGCAGCCTTTTTTGCCCAGGGTGCCGTCACGGTTGGGACAGGACATGCCGCCGTTTAATGCAACCCGGTAGACCTTTTCGCCGTATCGTTCCCGGAGCATATAGTCCAGAGAATGATAAGGCTTGTCGTTCCAGCGTTTCATTATGCCTCTTTCAGTTCGTTTTTCTCTTCGTCATTTTCTTCGTCTTCATCTTTAGGTATATAGTTATCGAAGATCTTTACAAAAATCTTTGATTTCCAGTAGGCCAGCGTGGAAAATCCCATCAGAATAAAGAGCATGATCAGGATGGATGTAAACTGTGCGTAGCTCACATAAGCAAAAAAGCCACATCAACAGGAGCGGAGACGCAGAGATCACAAGCATCAAAAGTGTCAGCGGAAGATGGCGGACGGACATCAGGAATGCATTTACAAAGGTATTCTTGACGGAATTAAAAAATTTGGAAAGGATCGGATAAATGTACAGAAGGATCATCGCATAGATCAGTGCAAATGCAATGAACAGACTGAAAAGTCCTTTGTACATAGCTCCGCTTCCGGCTCTGGCGATCCGAAGATCGATAAACAGAACAGCAGCGGTGAGGAGCATGATGATATTGATGATGGTCGCCTGTTTGAAATTCTGTTTGAATGAGCGGAAAAAGCTGCGGGCAATATAAGATTCTTCGTCTCTTGCCATCTTCAGTGTGACATAGTAGAGAGCTGTTATGGAGGCGCCTGCGGTGACAACCGGAATACAGCAGAGGATGCACAGAAAATTCAGAAGAAGCAGATCTGCTACGCGTCCCATGAACACGAAGAATTTGTTGTCCATGTTGAAAAAACGATTCATTTGATAAGTCTCCTTTTCTTTGGGATATTATTTTAAGTATACCCAATCACAGCAGAAAAAGCAAATCCCAAATGTTTTCCGAGACTGTGGAAGCAGGAAAATCATGTGTCCGCCATAGAAAGACAAAATAGTGAAATAGTTTATTAAATTTCCCTAAAAGACTTGCTTATCACGAATTAGAGTGTTAAAATATCAGTATTGTATTAGACGAAATTTATGTATTTTAAAGGAGCGTAACAATGAGCAAAAAAATCAGGACGGAGGCTGTGGATCATCTTTTTGAAGCGATCCTGTGCCTGAAGGATAAGGAAGAGTGTTATACATTTTTGAGGATGTGTGCACCATCAATGAGCTGCTTTCTTTATCTCAGCGCTTCGAGGTAGCCAAGATGCTTACCGATAAGCGTACATACCTTGATATTTCCGAGAAAACAGGAGCTTCCACAGCTACGATCAGCCGTGTGAACCGTTCCCTGAACTATGGAAATGATGGTTATGAGATGGTATTTGCACGTATGAAGAAGGATAACGGGGAGCAAGGCGGCGAAGCAGAATAAGGCTTACGTCCATACCGTGGTGATAACGGATAATGCTGTAACGAAAAAGAGACAGGCGATCACACGTCTGTCTCTTTTTTTCGGTGCGTCCGGCGACGCACGTTTATGACCGGATGTAAGCTCCGGATATTATTTGTCTTTTTTTGAGGAATCAGTATCTTTTGAGGAATTCATGTGGTCGATCATGTTTTCGATGATCATTTTTTTCATATATACGTCGAAGCTAAGAAGACAGATGAAGGAAAACTGGTGAAGGAATTCCTTATCCTCCGGGTCGCGTCCTCAAAGATCTCTCCGGCACTTTTGAAACGGCGCATAAGATCCTTTTCCAGGTAACGGATCTGTGACTGCTCCATACTGAAAACCTCCCGGTAGATGTAAGTCATGTCCTTTTCTGTAACGGACTTGAAGTATTTCTCGGTGATCGGTCCCAGAAGGGTCTGGATATCACTGATGGAGAGGATATTTTTAAAATAGTAGATAAAGATCAGCATCAGCAGATGCTCCCGGGAATACCGCTTTTTTTCCGGCGGGGGAAGGAGCTTGTTCTTTGCGTAATTGTTGATCATGGTCTTGGTCAGGATCTTGTCATCATCATGACGCTTGGTGGAAGCGAGATTATCTTCCATAAAGGTCGTGACCTGATCCATGTAAAGATCGATATTGGGAATTTCATCGGGTTTTATATAATCAAGCTCAGCAATTTTTGCAAAATGCTGTTCATCATTTCTTTTTCGTTTTCTGTCATTGCATTATCACCTCTGCTCCTTATTATATAGTTTTAAATACTACTTGTAAAGAAACTTTTTTCAGAGAGGTGGGTTTACCGGAAAGTAAAGTCATGATAGTATATAAAGATACTGTTCATATGGAAAAAGAAATGGAGATCAAAATGAGTATACATGATGCTTTGGACACATTGAATCCTATGCAGCGGGAAGCTGCCGTACATACAGAGGGACCGCTTCTGATCCTTGCAGGAGCCGGTTCCGGAAAAACAAGAGTGCTGACCCACAGGATTGCCTATTTAATGGAAGAAAAGGGTGTAAACCCATGGAATATCCTGGCGATCACCTTTACCAACAAGGCTGCCAGTGAGATGCGGGAACGTGTGAATAAAATTGCGGGAATGGGTGCGGAGAGCGTATGGGTCTCCACCTTCCATTCCGCCTGCGTGAGGATCCTGCGCAGACATATTGAGGTGCTGGGTTTCAACAGTAATTTTACCATTTATGATGCCGACGACCAGAAAACAGTCATGAAGGAAATCTTCCGGAAGTTTGATATCAATACCAAGATTTACAAGGAACACGCTGTTCTTGCTGATATTTCCCATGCCAAGGATGAACTGATCACACCGGAAGAGATGGAGCTGAATGCGGGCGGCGATCCGGATGCACGGAAGATTGCCGGTATGTATAAGGAATATCAGTCTATCCTCCGGGGAAACAATGCGCTGGATTTTGATGACCTGATCGTGAAGACTGTGGAGCTTTTTCAGCATAATCCGGATATCCTGGACTATTATCAGGAACGTTTCAAATATATTATGGTGGATGAGTATCAGGATACCAATACTGCCCAGTTTAAATTTGTAAGTCTTCTTGCTGAGAAATACAAGAATCTCTGTGTGGTTGGTGATGATGACCAGTCCATCTATCGTTTTCGTGGAGCAAATATCGGGAATATCTTAGGATTTGAGAAGGTTTTTCCTGAGGCTAAGGTGGTGCGCCTGGAACAGAATTACCGTTCTACCCAGAATATCCTCAATGCAGCCAATGAGGTGATCGTCAACAACACAGAGCGTAAGGAAAAACGCCTCTGGACAGAGAACGAAGAGGGAGATAAAGTACATTTCCGTCAGTTCAACAACGGATTTGAGGAAGCGGAGTATGTTGCAGGAGAAATCATCCAGGGGCGCCGCAACGGGAAATTCCAGTACAAGGATTGTGCAGTTCTTTATCGGACCAATGCCCAGTCCCGTCTCTTTGAGGAGAAATTCCTTCTGGCAAATGTTCCTTATAAGATTGTCGGCGGCGTGAACTTTTATGCCCGCAAAGAGATCAAGGATCTGTTAAGCTATCTGAAGACCATTGACAATGCCAGTGATGATCTGGCTGTGCGCAGGATCTTAAATGTGCCAAAAAGAGGAATCGGACTCACCAGCATCGGCCGGGTCCAGGACTATGCGGATATGATGAACCTGAGCTTTTACGATGCTCTCCGCGTGGTGGAGGAAGTACCGTCCATTGGCAGGGCAGCAGGAAAGATCAATGATTTTGTATCCTTTATCCAGGGACTGAAAAGTAAGGCAGAGGCCTATACAGTCCGTGAAACCCTGGAAGAGGTTATTGAGCTTACCGGTTATGTGAAGGAACTGGAGGCAGAGAAAACGGAGGAGGCCCAGGCGAGGATCGAAAATATCGATGAGCTCATCTCCAAGACAGAATCCTTCCAGGAAGCCATGGAGGAGGCCGGACAGCGGCAACACTTTCTGCATTTCTGGAGGAGATCGCACTGGTGGCAGATATCGATTCTGTTGATCCGGATCAGGATTATGTGCTGCTGATGACCCTTCACAGTGCCAAAGGACTGGAGTTCCCCAATGTATTTATCGTAGGAATGGAGGACGGTGTTTTTCCGGGATATGCTTCCATCTGGTCCGGTGATCCGTCGGATATAGAGGAGGAGCGAAGGCTCTGTTATGTGGGAATCACCCGTGCCATGAAAGAGCTGACCTTAACCTGTGCAAAACAGCGGATGATCCGTGGGGAGACTCAGTATAACCGTGTGTCACGTTTTGTAAGGGAGGTTCCACGGGAGCTGGTAGATCTTGGACATACCATTCAGGAAAAAAAGCCCAAGGTAGATGATATCGTATCTCCGAAAAGCGCCTATGCCCAGATGAAAATGAATTTCCAGGCAAAGAGCACCCTGCAGAAAAAGATTTCACAGTGAAGAAGGCGGACAGCCTGGACTATGGTGAGGGAGACACGGTCCGTCATGTGAAATTCGGAGTCGGTATCGTAAAAAATATCGCAGACGGCGGCAGAGACTACGAAGTGACGGTAGACTTTGACAAAGTCGGCGTGAAAAAAATGTTCGCCGGTTTTGCCAAGCTGAAAAAGATCTGAGAGGGATCTCTCCGGGCAGACTATTTCTGCAAAAAACTGTAAAAATCCGGCCTCAAGGTTGTAATTGGAAAACCGGTATGTTAGAATTAATATCAGCGTAATTGAATTACTGTGAAGTGAACAGTATCACCGGCACATATGCTGCCGGATACTGTGAGAGGGAATCGGGTAAAAAGCCTGAGCGGTTGCGGCCACTGTATACAGAAGAAGGGATTTCACATGCCATTGCAGAAACTTATGTGAGAAGGCGAAATCCCGATGTCAGAGAGATTCTGGAGAAAATTCTGATACATCATTCATGATCGGCTAAAAGATGAATGGTGTATCAGTTTTTATTTTGCGGAGTTTTTTCTGAGTCTGTAAGTCAGGAAACCTGCTTGACAGTATGTAAGTGGGAGCTTCCGTACAAAGTGTTCCGTGCAGATTTTATGAAGCCCCATCTTTTCGGTTACCCATAGGCAACAGAAGATAAAACAGGCGAAAAGAGAGGAAATGAAATGAAAAACAAGTATGTATCCACAAGAATCATGGCAATGGTAATGGCAGCGGCAATGACCGTATCTGCAGCTCCGGCTGTTTATGCCGCAGAGAGAGCAGACTCCGAGACCATCAAGGAAGACAACCAGCCGGCAGCAGAAGACAGTACAGAGTCTGCAGACACCGAAGATTCTTCCGCAGAGGCAACCAAGACAGAATATCCTCTGACCATCACAACCTATGATTACGATGGAAACGAAATCGAAACCACTTATGAAAAAGCACCGGAAAAAGTCCTTGCTGTATATCAGGGAAGCATTGAGACTATGCTCGCACTTGGTCTGGAAGACACCTGGTAGCTACCGCAGGTCTTGATAATGAAGTTCCGGAAGATCTCAAAGAAGCATTCTCAAAAACAAATTATCTTGATGAATTTACCCCATCCCTTGAAACTGTAACAATGCTGGAGCCGGACATGATCTTATCCTGGAGCTCTCTTTTCTCTGATAAGAATCTGGGAAATGTAACAGACTGGATCGACAAAGGCTGCAACACCTACTACAACACCAATACTCGTCCGGACGGCGACAGAACACTGGAAAATGAATTCACAGATATCTTAAATATCGGAAAGATCTTCGATGTACAGGACAAAGCGCAGGCTATCGTTGATGATGCAAAAGCAGTGATCGACAAAACTCTTACTGCAACTGCAGATGTAAAAGACAAACCAAGCGTAATGGTATTGGAGCCTCTTGGAGATGACATCACAAACTATGGCGTAAAGAGCCTTGGCGGAGATATGGTAACACAGTTAGGCGCAACTCTTGCAAACCCGGATGCTTCCACCGTTGGAAAAGAGGATATCATCGCAGCCAACCCTGACGTGATCTTTGTGGTTTACATGCCATATGCAGGAGATGATCCGGAAACTGTTAAGAACAGCCAGCTTGCAGTGATCCAGGATGATGAGTCCCTGAAGAGCCTTGACGCAGTAAAGAACGGACGTGTTTACCCGATCATGCTCAGTGAGATGTATGCAAGTGCAACACGTACCCAGGACGGAATCGAAACTTTTGCAAAGGGATTATATCCGGACGTAAATCTTGACTGATCGGAGAAAATGCAGTGAAAGAAACAGCTTCACAAAGAAAAAAAGATAAGGTGCTCAGAACATCCATGTATGTGGCAGTTCTCATCGGACTTGCAGGATTCCTTATTTTTTCCATACTTGCAGCCATCACTTTTGGAAATGCGGATCTGTCACTGAAGGATGTATACAGCGTTATCGCTTATAAATTGTTTCATATAAAAAGTCTGTCCGCCTATGCGGAAGGCGCAGTTCATGATGTTGTGTGGCTGATCCGGCTGCCCAGAGTCCTTCTGGCTCTGGCAGTTGGAATGGCTCTTTCCGTGTGCGGCGTGGTGATGCAGGCTATCGTGCAGAACCCGCTGGCAGACCCGTATGTGCTGGGTATCTCATCTGGTGCATCTCTGGGTGCCACACTGGCCATCATGCTTGGAATCGGAAGCTTTCTTGGCGGAAACTCTGTGGGAATCACTGCTTTCATTGGCGCGATGATCACTTCTTTTGCGGTGATGGCCATTGCAAACATGGGTGGAAAGGCAACTTCCGCAAAACTGATCCTTGCGGGAATGGCGGTCAGCGCAGTCTGTTCTGCTTTTTCCAATTTTGTCATTTATATTACCAATGACAAAAATGCGGCAACAGAAGTTATGAAGTGGAGCATGGGAAGTCTTGCCGGAGCAAGCTGGACCAGAGTGGGTGTAATGCTTCCGGTCACGCTGGTGTGCGTGGCTGTTTTCTGGACGCAGTACCGGAACCTGAATCTGATGCTTCTGGGAGATGACGTATCCATTACCCTTGGAACAGATCTGCACAGACTGCGGACTTTTTATCTGATCGTTGCTTCTGTTATGATCGGATTTGCCGTGTACTGTGCCGGTGTGATCGGATTTGTGGGACTGGTGATCCCTCATGTGGTCCGGATCCTTTTTGGAACAGATCACAGAAAACTGCTCCCCTTAAGTGCGCTTCTTGGTGCATCGTTTCTGATCTGGTGCGATGTGGCATGTCGTGTGATCCTTAAAAATTCCGAGATGCCCATCGGTGTGCTGGTATCCATTATCGGTGCTCCCTGCTTTATTTATCTGCTTGTGCGGAAATCCTATGGATTCGGAGGTGCCCGGTAATGAAGATCACCACAGAAAATATTCAGGTTGCTTTCACGCCAGACAGATCCTGAAGGGAATCTCCATGGAATCCCAGGATAAGGAACTGGTAGGAATCATCGGACCAAACGGAAGCGGAAAATCCACTTTGCTGAAATGCATTTACCGTATTCTGAAACCAGACGCAGGAGCCGTGTATCTGGACGGCGAGGAGCTTCATTCCATGAGTGTTCGAAGCTCTGCGAAAAAAATGGCCGTGGTGGCACAGCACAATTATTATAATTTTGATTTTACGGTCCGCGAGGTGGTTCTTATGGGGCGTGCGCCTCATAAAAAGACTCTGGAACGGGACAATGCAAAAGATTACCAGATCGTGGATGAAGCGCTGAAAACCGTACAGATGGAGGCGTTTGCAGACCGTACCTTTTCCACTCTTTCCGGAGGAGAGCAGCAGAGGGTGATCCTGGCAAGAGCACTTGCCCAGCAGACTTCTGCACTGATTCTGGATGAGCCTACCAATCATCTGGACATTACCCACCAGATCATGCTGATGGAGCTGGTGAAAAAACTTAATGTAACCGTGATCTCCGCTATTCACGATCTGAATATTGCAGCAGCATACTGTGATAAGATCTATGTACTGAAGGACGGAGTTCTGGAAGGTTACGGAACGCCGGAAGAAGTCCTGACCCCGGAGCTGATCCGCAGGATCTATAAAGTAGAAGCGGAGATCGTTTACGACAGCCGCGGAAAGATGCATATTTTGTTTTTATGATTCTGGCTGTGAGGCGGGATGCATAGAGGGAAAATGATGAAAAAGATCGGGATTTTGACATGCCTTAATTCCAATGATGTGTGTACCAGGGCAGGATGTCTGTCTGCATTTCGGGAAAGAAGAGATTTTTTTTTCCGGCTATCCGGAAGATACGATTCTGGCAGCTGTGATGACATGCAACGGATGCAAAGAAACCAATGCAAAAGAACCTGCTGAAGATGAGGGGATTTTGGAAAAGGCAGACCGGCTGGTCAGTGAAAAGATCAGCGTCATCCATGTCGGGGTATGCCGTCTGAATGAGGAAAAAAAGGAATGTCCGCGGATAACACAGATCTGCGGTCTGATAGAAGAACGCGGGATCAAAGTGATCCGAGGAACCCATAAAGAATAAGAGAAAACCGCCGTATCTTTCCGGAAATGCCGGAAATACGGCGATTTTTTTACAGAATGTTTCTGCGAAAATTTGTGTAAGTTCTGGTAAAACCAGACATATGGTGGTATAATAAGAACATTAAAAAAAGGCTCGGGTGCAGCGACCTCAAAAAACGCTGCGCTGTAGATTTACTGACAGAAAGTACAGCCGAACAGAAAGAAAGGATGGTGCAGTGTTATGAATTTAAATACAACAAAACTTGAAGAACTGCTCGCAACACTGAAGAAAAAAGAAGAAGAGAAAGATAAGAACACAGTCCTTTGGGTACTGGCGATCATCGGTGCTGTTGCAGCTGTTGCCGGTATTGCGTTTGCAGTATACCGTTTCTTCGCTCCGGATTATCTGGAAGATTTTGAAGAAGATTTTGATGATGACTTCGATGATTATTTCGAGGATGAGGAAGAGTAAGAACTTTCACTGCAGAGGCTGTTTTGAGCAGATCAGAATGGCTGTCTGTTATGTATGAATATGAGAAGCGGATAATTGAAGCCCCGGCGCGATACCGGGGCTTGATTTTTGAAGACGGACCGTGAAACGCTGTACTAGTTATAAAACAGAAAGAGGATTTATGAAAAAAGGTGAAATTTACGAAGGTATTATAGAAAAAGTGGAATTTCCAAACAAAGGTTTTGTTTGGGTCGATGACCAGAAAGTAATTGTAAAAAACGGAATTCCGGGACAGAAAGTCCGGTTTATGATCAATAAGAAACGTTCCGGCCGGGCGGAAGGACGTCTTCTGGAGGTCCTGGAGAAATCTCCGCTGGAGACAAGAGAACCTGCCTGTCAGGAGTTTCCGGCATGTGGCGGCTGCATGTATCAGACCATGAGCTATGAGGCACAGAAGGAGATGAAGGAATGTCAGGTGAGGGAACTTCTGGATGGGGCAGTGAGAGAAAGTCTGGCTAAGATCGGGGAGAACAGTGATGTGACAGAAAAAGCTGAGGCTGCGGATCGTTTATATCACTGGGATGGGATCTATGGCAGTCCCATTGAGTTCGGGTACCGCAATAAGATGGAGTTTTCTTTTGGGGATGAGTATAAGGATGGGCCGCTGTCCCTTGGACTTCACAAAAAGGGAAGCACTTACGATATCCTGAATACGGATGACTGTAAGCTGGTCCATCCGGATATGACAAAGATCCTGGTCTGTGTGCGGGAGTTTTTCCTGGAGCGTAATGCCAGCTTCTATAAAAAGCTGCAGCATGTGGGGTATCTTCGACATCTTCTTCTTCGAAGAGGTGTTACAAGTGGTGAGATCCTGGTCCATGTGGTAACCACCACCCAGGAAGAATATGATCTGGAGCCTCTGAAAGAACAGCTTCTTGCACTTCCGCTGGAAGGGAAGATTGTGGGGATCATGCACATTTTAAATGATTCTTTATCCGACGTGGTACAGAGCGACGAGACGAAGATCCTTTACGGAAAGGATTATTTCTATGAAGAACTTCTTGGACTGAAATTTAAGATCAGCACCTTTTCCTTTTTCCAGCCAAATTCCCTGGCTGCAGAGATCCTGTATTCCAAGGTGCGGGAATATGTAGGAGATACCAGGGATAAGGTAGTGTTTGATCTTTACAGCGGAACAGGAACTATTGCACAGCTTGCAGCGTCTGTTGCCAGCGAGGTGATCGGTGTGGAGATCGTGGAAGACGCGGTAAAAGCCGCCAGAGAAAACGCAGCACGAAATGGCATCAGCAACTGCCGCTTTATAGCCGGAGATGTGCTGAAAGTGCTGGATGAAGTGCCTGAGAAACCGGACATGATCATTCTGGATCCGCCAAGAGACGGCGTTCACCCGAAAGCCCTTCCGAAGATTCTGGCTTATGGGGTGGACCAGATCGTATACATTTCCTGCAAGGTTACAAGCCTTGTAAGAGACCTTCCGGCATTTTATGAAGCAGGGTATCAGATGACCAACGCCTGTGCAGTGGATCAGTTCTGTCAGGGGGTTCATGTGGAGACAGTTGTTCTTTTGTCCCAACAAAAACCAGATGACACGATAGAGATCGACTTAGACCTGGACGAGCTGGATGCCACCAGTGCCGAGTTGAAAGCAACCTATCAGGAAATCAAAGATTATGTGCTGAAAGAATTTGGCTTGAAGGTTTCAAATTTATATATTTCTCAGGTAAAACGCAAATGTGGAATTGAAGTGGGAGAAAACTATAATCTTCCAAAATCAGAAAATGCAAGAGTTCCACAATGCCCGAA
>ENA-OQHA01000032-OQHA01000032.1-human-gut-metagenome-genome-assembly--contig:-NODE-32-length-70670-cov-12.309031_pt1 | contig 70670 bp, 85 predicted proteins | sample MGYA00242558_ERZ504707 | MGnify/ENA primary metagenome ERZ504707 (study PRJEB26092, sample SAMD00036197) | human gut metagenome | host: Homo sapiens | study: EMG produced TPA metagenomics assembly of... | reverse complement strand
GGAGAAGGATGCCAGCAAACTGTGGTTCACCTCACTGACGGCAGGGGCCGTGGTGGGCATCGACAAGATAGTGATGCTGATAGCCCTGATCGTGTTCCGCATCGGTTGGTGGGCGACGATATACTGTCAGCAGATATTGCTCGGAATGCTCACTATATTCGGTCCAATACAATGGGCATTTTCGTTGCTGCCCAAGTGGGAAGGAGCGTGGGCGAAGTGGCTAACCCGTTATTTGACAGTTCATTTCTACGGAGCCATGCTCTACTTCGTCGGTTTCTACGTCCTGTTGCTGTTTGATATTGTGCTCTGCATACAGGTAGAGAACCTGACGGCCATCACCGCCAGTGAGCAGACGATGGCAGCCTATCTGCAAAACTCGTTCTTCTCGGCAGGCTATCTGATGGCAGCGAGCATCGTGGCGTTGAAATGCCTGAACCTCGTGCCCGACCTTGCGGCATGGATGATACCAGAGGGCGACACCGCCTTCTCAACCCGAAACTTCGGCGAGGGCGTGGCACAACAAGCCAAGATGACGGCTACGGGAACCATGGCGACCGTGATGAGATAACATGTGAGTGTGCGGTGAGTCACCGCACCTCCTATTGAAACAAATAAAAGTAACCATCAAGAAAAATGAAAGCAAAAAATGAAATTGAGCGTTGGCTCAAAGATGAGAAATTCATGGCGTTTGCCAACAAGCGTGCAAAGGAAGAGTTTTTCAATTCCGAAAACAACTACATCGACCCACAGTATGAGGAGATGGCAGAAGGCTTTGAGGATAACGACGAGTATGTAGTGCCTATGGTAGATTACCTGAGTTATCGCTTGCATCGTGCCAAAATCTACAGAAATCGACGGAGACGTGAACGTGACATCTGGTGGGTGTGGATCCAACTGAAATACGAAGGCATCTACGTAGAGGCTTGCATCAAGTATTACGCCAAACTGGTGGAAGAAGTTGAGAAGGACATATACACCATCCTGCACCGTGAATATGTGAGAATGAAGAGAAATCAGACCTCAAACAAGCAGTAACGTATGGTAATCAAGAACTTAGAAAACAAAATCAAGCTGGTGGGCATCATCTGCTCTGCGTTCCTCATGGGCTGCATCATCATCTCGGTGTCGAGCATCTGGACGGCGCGCTGCATGGTGACGGACGCGCAGCAAAAGGTGTATGTATTGGACGGCAACGTGCCCATACTGGTGAACCGCACCACGATGGAGGAAACGCTGGATGTGGAGGCAAAGAGCCATATCGAGATGTTCCACCATTACTTCTTTACGCTTGCTCCCGATGACAAGTACATCCGCTATTCGATGGAGAAGGCGATGTATTTGGTCGATGAAACTGGTTTGGCGCAGTACAATACGCTGAAGGAAAAGGGCTTTTACAACAATATCATGGGTACGAGTGCCGTGTTCAGCATCTTTTGCGACAGCATCAAGTTCAACAAGGAGAAGATGGAGTTCACCTACTACGGTAGGCAAAGGATAGAGCGAAGGAGCAATATTCTGATGCGTGAATTGGTGACGGCGGGACAGGTGAAGCGCGTGCCGAGGACGGAGAACAATCCTCATGGACTGCTCATCACGAACTGGAGAACCTTGCTCAACAAGGATATTGAGCAGAAGTCGAAGTCAAACTTCTAATATCCTAGCGGTATGAGTGTAAAAGGAATCAGACGGATGCTTGTGGGCGAGGATATGCCCGACAAGAACGACCCCAAGTACAAGAAGCGGTATGAGAAGGAGGTGGCGGCAGGGCGCAAGTTTGCCAAGACCGCGAGGATAGACCGTGCGGCGGCTAAGGTGCAAGGCTTTGCCAATGCCCACAAGACGCTGTTTCTCGTCATCGTCTTCGGCTTTGTCGCCACGTGCTTCGGCATCAACATCTACAGGATGGTGCGGTATTACGGTCATCGGACGGAGCTGCAAGTGCCATCGAGCGGCAGGAAGGGCGCATGAAGCAGATGATGAATGCAGCCCATTGCATCACTCCTCCCGTGACGCATCGAACCAACGAGGAGAATCGAGACAAGTCAGTAACATCAAAATCAGACAGCGATGAGAATAACAGATAAGATAAACTTCCGTCAGCCGAAGTACATGCTGCCAGCCATCGTGTACATCCCGTTGATTGCCACAGGCTATTTTGTCTTTGACATGTTCAATACGGAGGTGGCGGAAACGCAGGACAAGAACCTGCAGACCACCGAGTTTCTGAACCCCAACCTGCCCGGAGCGCAGATTAAGAATGGTGACGGCATCGGTGGCAAGTATGAGAACATGGCGAAGTCGTATGGTCGCATAGCAGACTATTCGGCTGTTGATAACATTGAGCGTGACAACGAAGAAGAGAAAGAAGCGTATGAATCCAAGTACACAGAAGAAGACCTTGCGGAACTCGTCCGTCAGGCAGAAGAGAAGGACGATGCAGCCGAAGTGGCCGATGCCAAGGCGCGAGAAGCGGAAGCACTCGAAGCACTCAACAAGGCACTCGCCGAAGCGAGGCTGAGAGGACAGGCGGCAGTTGCCCCCGTGGCCCAGGATACCACACAGGCTGGGCCTCCCAAGGAGCAGATTGAGGTGAAAGGTCAGATTGCCGAGGACAGCAAGGCGGTGAAGGCACTGGACGAGGAGGACAAGGCACAGGAGGTGGTGAAGAAGGTGAAGGTGACTTCGGACTATTTCAACACCCTGACGCAGAACGAGCATGAGCCAAAGCTCATCAAGGCCATCATTGACGAGGACGTGAAGGCTACGGACGGGTCGAGGGTGCGGCTGAGACTGTTGGACGATATTGAGATTGGTGAGACCGTGGTGAAGAAAGGGTCGTACCTCTATGCCACCATGAGCGGTTTCGGTTCGCAGCGAGTGAAGGGTAGCATCAACTCCATCCTTGTGGATGACGAGCTGATAAAGGTTTCGCTTTCGCTTTATGACACGGACGGACTGGAGGGACTGTATGTCCCCGGCAGCCAGTTCCGTGAGACCACGAAAGATGTGGCGAGCGGTGCTATGCAGAGCAACATGAACATCGACCAGAGTGGAGCGAACAACAGTTTCTCGCAATGGGGAATGCAAGCCGTGACCAATGCCTACCAGAAGACAAGCAATGCCATCAGCAAGGCTATCAAGAAGAACAAAGTGAAGCTGAAGTATGGGACGTTTGTTTACCTTGTAAATGGGAAAGAGAAAAGGAAATAGACACTGCCCGACAACGGAATTGTCGGGAACGGTGGCTCATAGAGTATAAACATCAAAAAATCAACTAATATGAATTGTTTTCAGAAAATGAATGTCTGTGCATTGCTTTCGCTGAGCGTGCTTTCAGCCAAGGCGCAGACCACCTACATGGAGATGGAGCAGCTGACGGTCAACGACCAAGTGACCACCGTCATCACCGCCTCCGAACCCATCCGCTTTGTCGATATATCCACAGACAAGGTGGTGGGCGACCAACCCATCAACAACACCATCCGCCTGAAGCCGAAGGACAACGTGTATGCCGACGGTGAGGTGTTGGCGATAGTGACAATCGTGACGGAACGCTACCGCACGCAGTATGCACTGCTCTATACCACGAGGATGCAGGAGGCAGTAACCGATAAGGAAATAGAATGCTCGGAGCGCAATGCCTACAACAATCCCGCTGTAAGCCTGTCCACTGCCGACATGACCAAGTATGCACGTCAGATATGGTCATCGTCTGCCAAATACCGCAACGTGGCGACGAAGATGCACCGCATGGTAATGCGCCTGAACAACATCTACAGCGTGGGCGAATATTTCTTCATCGACTTCTCCGTGGAGAACAAGACCAACATCCGCTTCGACATCGACGAGATGCGCATCAAACTATCGGACAAGAAGCAGAGCAAGGCTACCAATGCGCAGATAGTGGAACTGACCCCATCTCTTGTGTTGGACGATGCGAAGACCTTCAAGTATGGCTATCGCAACGTGATTGTGGTGAAGAAGATGACCTTCCCCAACGACAAGGTGCTGACCATCGAGCTGTCGGAAAAACAGATAAGTGGACGCACCATCTCGCTCAGCATCGACTATGAGGATGTGCTGTCTGCCGATTCGTTTAACCATATACTGTTGGAGGAGGAATAATGAGAATTAGGAATGAGGAATTAGGAGTGAGGAATTGGCTTGTGCATACCTTACTCGTTGTCATCTGTTTTATGGCAAGCATGACTCCGGCAATGGCGCAGCAGAATAGCGACCGCATATCCTTGGGGTTCGGATGCCTGTATGAGCGAGGACTGGACGTGACGCTGTCCTACGAGTATGAGACGAAGTACCACAATGCGTGGGAGTATTTTGCAAACGGATATATCAAGTGGAACGAGTGCGCATCGTGCGGTCATGTCTGTCCTGAGAGTTTTTGGAACAACTACCGCAGTTATGGTTTCGGCTTTGCTATAAGCCCTGTGTGGCAAGAGGACGCAACCACCATGGCAACATGCGCATAGGAGCATCGGCAGGTAGCGATACTGACAGGTTCTTGGGTGGCATCCACCTCGGCTATGAGCAAAACTATACACTCAGACACGGCTGGAAGCTCTTCTGGCAGGTGAAGACCGATGTGATGATCAAGGGTGAAGACCTGTTCAGAACGGGTATTGTCCTGGGTGTGAAACTTCCTGTAAAATGACTATGCGTATGAAGAAACTGTTTTCAATCTTGGCAGTTGCGGCAACGGTGTTGCTGACTGCCTGTGACGAGCATCAGGACTTTCCCGACACAGCCATGAAGGTCACCCATATCTTGACCACTGACGGCAAGGTGATGCCCTACGAAACCTACGAGCAATCGTGCAAGCAAGCCATTGCAGTGGTGTTCAACGTCAATCAGAGGGAAGAAATGGAGGGAAACGGATATGCCGTCTATCTGTGGGACATCGCTCCCGAAGCCTTTGCTGACAGTATCGGTGTGGAACAGGACACATCCTGTGACCTCACCGCCTACGACGGCAACAAGAACACTTTTGCCCTTTATGGCACGACCGATGTGAAGTCGCCTTTGGCTGAGCGTGTCTTCGACATGTGGCGTTACGGGCAAAGTGCCTATATCCCCAGTGTGGCACAGATGCGTCTGCTCTATCATGCCAAGGACATCATCAACCCATACATCCTGAAATGCGGCGGCACACCTATCCCCGATGAGGATGATGACTGTTGGTATTGGACTTCAACGGAGGTAGAAGGACAAGCGACCGCCAAGGCATGGCTTTACTCACTGGGAAGCGGTGCCATACAGGAGACTCCCAAGTGGCAGCCGCATAAGGCGAGACCCATCATCACGATTATGGATTAGCCCATATACAGACATCGAGTATCACCCGTATCATCATCAAAGTACAACAATTAAAAAAGAAAAAGCATGAAAAAGAATTTGTTTCTAATGTTGGGACTTGGAGCCATGCTCCTCACGTCCTGTGACCAAGACATCGTCAATGAGATTTACCTGCCCGGTGGCGGAGGTTCTGTGGTCGTGACCGACAGCACATCAACCAAGCAGCTTCAGGTATTCACCAATCTGGAGATGCTGCAACCTGCCGTTTCCACACGAGCCGTTGACAACCAGTGGGAACTCAATGATATGATTGGCATCTCTTCCACAGGGATGATCAACAATATGAAGTTCACCCGAAGCGGCGGCACGAATCAGTTTGTGTCAGCCAACAAGGTGTTTTTCACGGACACAGACACTCACACCTTCAATGCCTACTATCCCTATACGGCAAATCCTACCAACGACCTCATAGAGTTCCAAGTGCCGGAGGCAGCTGTACAGAGTGAGCAGAAGGTCAATGATTTTCTGTTTGCCAGTGGAGCGGCATCATACGCCAATCCGAGCCTTACATTGAACTTCACCCATCAGATGGTGCGTGTCATCATCAAGGTCTATACCTCACCAGAATACGGTTTCACCACCAATGATTTTGCAGGAAGCCTACTCACGTTCGTCGGTTATTTTGACAGCGGTACTTTCAACATCAAGACCGGAAAGGTAGAATGCAGTGACGAGTCGGTGACGACCTATTATTTCGGCGACCCACAAAGTGACCACATGGAATATACGCTTTATGTTCCTGCACAGGTTATGCCAGACATGACATTGCAACTCAGCAATGGGGAGAACTTCGTATTCCTCACAAACGACACGTGGAAAGCGGGTCATTCCTACAGCTATTCATTGAAGCCTGTACGCAACACCTTGGAGGTCATATCTGCAACTATTTCTCCGTGGACAGTAGAGTCTGAGAAGACCATCAACGGCTACGAATAAAACTCATAAGAGGATTGGAGGGTGTCCACCGTGGCATCCTTCATCTTTTCTCATTATCACCCAACATCATCGTAAAGTAAATGGAAGAAAGCAAAGAGTTACAGGGTTTTTACAAGATATTCAGGGCGGTGATTTATGTCTCCATCCTGATGGAGTTCTTCGCCTACGCACTGGAGCCGGAGCAGTTGGACTTCTTGGGCGGCGTAGTGACGGATATCCACACTCGCATCAAGCGGTGGATGATTTACCATGACGGCAACCTCGTGTATAGCAAGGTGGCTACGTTCCTGCTGATATGTATCACCTGTGTGGGAACGCGCAACAAGAAGCATCTGGAGTTTGACGCTCGCAGGCAGGTGCTCTATCCGCTGCTGTCGGGAGTGCTGCTGATTGTGCAGTCCGTATGGCTGTTCGGTCATTCGATAATGCCCTGTTTCTATACCTCCGTTTGAACACTTGGCTCTATATGCTCACTTCCATCGTCGGTGTCGTATTGGTGCATATCGCCCTCGACAATATCTCTAAGTTCCTGAAGGAAGGGCTGCTGAAAGACCGCTTCAACTTCGAGAATGAGAGCTTTGAGCAATGCAGGGAGTTGCAGGAGAACAAGTACAGCGTGAACATCCCTATGCGCTATTATTACAAGGGCAAGTTCCGCAAGGGATGGGTGAACATCGTCAATCCGTTCCGTGGCACATGGGTTGTGGGTACTCCTGGTTCTGGTAAGACCTTCTCCATCATCGAGCCGTTTATCAGGCAGCACAGCGAGAAGGGCTTTGCCATGGTGGTGTACGACTATAAGTTTCCCACTCTCGCCACCAAACTCTACTATCATTACTTGAAGAACAAGAATGCCAAGGACAGCAAGATGCCCCATGGCATGAAGTTCAACATCATCAACTTTGTGGATGTGGAGTATTCGCGCCGTGTGAACCCCATCCAGTTGAAGTACATCAACAACCTTGCCGCAGCGAGCGAGACCGCCGAGACCCTGCTTGAATCCCTGCAAAAAGGCAAGAAGGAAGGCGGCGGTGGCAGCGACCAGTTCTTCCAGACCTCTGCCGTCAACTTCCTTGCCGCCTGCATCTATTTCTTCTGCAACTACGGCAAGGAGCCCTACGACAAGGACGGAAAGATGCTGATTGCCGAGCGGCGTGAAGACCCAAAGACGAAAAGGCTGATACCCACAGGACGGGTGTTCGACCATTCGGGCGCGGAGGTGCAGCCCGCTTATTGGTTGGGCAAGTACAGCGACATGCCACATATCCTATCGTTCCTCAATGAGAGTTATCAGACCATCTTCGAGGTACTTCAGACCGACAACGAGGTAGCCCCCTTGCTTGGCCCGTTCCAGACTGCCTTTGCCAACAAAGCCATGGAGCAGTTGGAAGGTATGATTGGCACGCTACGTGTCTATACCTCCCGTCTCGCCACCAAGGAATCTTACTGGATATTCCACAAGGACGGCGATGACTTCGACCTGAAGGTCAGTGACCCGAAGAATCCAAGTTATCTGCTCATTGCCAACGACCCCGAGATGGAGAGCATCATCGGTGCACTGAATGCCTTGATTCTCAACCGCCTTGTAACGAGGGTGAATACAGGACAGGGCAAGAACGTTCCTGTCAGCATCATCGTCGATGAGTTGCCGACCTTGTATTTCCACAAGATAGACCGACTGATAGGCACAGCCCGAAGCAACAAGGTGAGCGTGGCACTTGGCTTTCAGGAACTTCCGCAGTTGGAAGCCGATTATGGCAAGGTGGGTATGCAGAAAATCATCACCACCGTGGGCAATGTGGTGAGCGGTTCGGCAAGAGCCAAGGAAACCCTCGAATGGCTGTCGAGTGACATCTTCGGTAAAGTAGTGCAACTCAAAAAGGGCGTGACCATCGACCGTGACAAGACCTCCATCAACCTCAATGAGAATATGGACAGCCTGGTGCCTGCAAGCAAAATCTCCGATATGCCCACAGGTTGGATATGTGGACAGACCGCCCGTGACTTCGTAGTCACCAAGACCGGGATGAACGGAAGCATGAACATCCAGGAGAGCGAGGAGTTCAAGACATCCAAGTTCTACTGCAAGACCGACTTCGATATGACGGAAATAAAGAAGGAGGAATCGGAGTATGTCCCTCTCCCTAAGTTCTATAAGTTCAAGTCGAAAGAAGAGCGAGAGCGCATCCTCTACAAGACTTCGTTCAGGTTGGGGAGGACGTGAAAGCCATGATTAAAGAGATTCAGCAGTTCCGCACTATGATGTAGTGATATTGATTAGAGTGCGGTGAGACATCGCACCTCCTATATAAAATAATGTAATGAGAAGATACATCATCGTACTATTGAGCATGTTGGCCATCTGTAGCGTGCCCTGTCAAAGCCAAACCATTGACAGGGCACTGTTTGAACGGATGGTAGCCATTACCAAACACTTCGAGGGTTGGCACGACCCAAAGACCACACCGGGCTATGTGGGCTATGGTCACCAGCTACAGAAGGGAGAGCGTTTCCCGAAAACACTGACACGTCAGCGTGCAGATTTGCTGTTACGGACAGACCTCCTCCGGCACCTGCGCCTATATGCCCGTTATGGCAGGGATGCTTATCTGCTTGCCACCCTCTCGTACCAGATTGGACCAGCCAAGTTGTTAGGCAATGGACGATACCCGAAAGCGTCCCTGCTCACCCGATTGGAACGTGGCGACAGGGACATCCTGCCACTCTATCTGAGCTATTGCAAATGGAGGGGAAAAGCAGTGGCATCCATTAGGAAACGGAGGTGGGTGGAATATCAGCTGTTGTATGCCGAGCGGTGAGGCACCATCCCTCCTATACCTGTTTGTCTGTCACTTATATTATATATAAAGGTAATAATTGCAATTTCAATGTTAAAGTCAGAGCATTATGGCATCCATCAAATTAAAGTTCAGAACATCATCTGTTCAAGAGAAAGAGGGTCGCCTGTATTATCAGGTGATACACAATCGTGTGGCACGTCAGATCCATACAGAGTACAGAATCTATTCCTCAGAGTGGGATGCGGACCATTCAAACATCATTTTGCCAACTTCCGTCACTCCACAACGTCAAGCCTATCTTCTTTCCTTGAAAGATACATTGGATGCTGACAGGAAGAAACTGCTGTTGGTCATTGCACGGTTGGACAAGGAAGGGCAGTCATATACAGCAGACACCGTCGTTGACAACTTCCATGAGGGAAAAGAATTACATGGCATTATCGGCTATACGCTGGAGTTGAACGAAAAACTGAGACGCATCGGCAAGAAGCGGATGGTAGCAAGGTACAAAACCACCCTCAACAGCCTCCAGCGTTACCTGAAAGGAGGCGATGTGCCATTGGAGGAAGTCGATGGGACAACGATACAAGGCTATGAACAGTGGCTGAAAGACAGCGGACTGTGCCGCAACACCACCTCTTTCTACATCCGCAACCTGCGCACCATCTACAATCATGCCGTAGATGACGGACTGGTCATCTCTTCCTCACCGTTCAAGCATGTATATACCGGCATCGACAAGACCGTCAAGCGGGCACTCCCCTTGGAAATCATCAAGCAACTGAAAGAGCTGGACTTGAGTCTGAACCCCCGTTTGGAGCTTGCAAGGGATATGTTCCTGTTCAGTTTCTATACCCGTGGGATGTCGTTCATCGATATGGCACAACTTACACCAAGCAATCTGCATGGCAGTACGCTCATTTACCGCCGTCAGAAGACCTCACAACAGTTGCACATCAAATGGGAACCTGCCATGCAGGAGATAGTGGCGAAGTACAAAACAGATGATTCTCCCTACCTGCTCCCTATAGCAAAAGGAGAGGGAGCCATATTCTGGAGACAGTACAAGAATGCCTATAGCCGTATCACCAAGCAGTTGAAGAAAATCGGAGAAATGATAGGCCTGTCCGTACCCCTGACCACCTACGTAGCCCGCCACTCCTGGGCAAGCATAGCCAAGAGCAAGAACGTGCCCGTATCTACTATCAGCGAGGCATTGGGGCATGACTCCGAGAAAACCACACAGATATACCTCTCCTCATTGGACACCTCTGTCGTTGACAACGCCAACAATCTCATCATCAATTCTCTTTAGGAGGTGCAGCGTCTCACTGCACCTTTATTTCAATATTTATAACTATTGTATTGCGGTGTGATACCGCAACTATAATAAAAAAGTCGGGGATTGTTGAGCAAAAAGGTGTTTCTCTCTTTAAGAGAAACTCTTCGGGATGCAAAAATATGAAAATAACTCCAATTCACCAAATTATATAGCGACTTTTTTACAAAAATGCTAAAATTTGTTGATTTCCGTCAAGCAATTGTTGAGCAAATATGTCTTTTACGATAAAATGATACCTCAATATCAACTGTTTAGCAAAACGATATTTCTCTTAAAGAGAGAAACATCTTTTGCATACCTTTTCCGACCGAATTTTTATGTCGTAAAGAGGGGCTTTGCAGGGGGTGGACTCAGAAAGATGAGAATAGATGACTATTGTAGTTGAAACACATAGAAAGTTGCTGATATACAGACCGATACGCATATCGGGATGAACCATGAGTACGTTCTTTTCTCAAAAAACACATGTCAAAACAGTATGGTGAATGTATTGGACAAGGATAAGATACTGTGGTATGTCATGCGGGTCTACAAGAACGAGAATACTGCCGAAGATCGGCTCTCTAATGAAACGTATGGCTTAGAGTATTTCATACCCAAGCAGAAAGTCCTTCGCACTGTCAAGGGCAAGAAAGTCTTTTTCATGGTACCCGTCATCCATAGTCTGGTGTTTGTGCATGCAAGTCATCAGAAGATTGTTGATTTCAAACACAATTATTATTACGACCTACAGTTTGTCACATGGAAAAGTGGCGGAGAACTTGTCTATCTGACTGTACCTGATGAAGACATGACCAACTTCATCAAGGTGTGCAAGCAGGCAGATGAAGAGGTACACTTCTACAAAATCAGCGAAATCAACAAGGAAAAAGATAAAATCAACATTGAAAAAGGTAAAAGAGTAAGGGTACATGGCGGACCGTTCGACCAGGTGGAGGGCTACTTCATAAAAGTGGCAAAAAAGAGAGGTCGGCAGCTTGTCGTCATTATTCCCGACCTACTGGCGGTTTCAGCTGAGGTGAAGCCGGAATATATTCAAATCATAGACTGAGATTATGGAAACACGAATTACCCCCCCGAATTGATTGATACAGAGGGATTAGTACAGGACAGACCGACACAAACGGCCTATTAAAGTTAGATAGAGAATGAGTTTAATTTGGATTGTCAACATCCTGTCGGTATTCTTCCTGTGCGTGTTTTTCGCAGGAATCGTGATACCGCAGATTCTGCTCATCGCCTTCCGCAGGCGACTGTTCGACGAGCCGGACGAGCGGAAGATACATCAGTGTGTAGTGCCTCGCCTTGGCGGTATGGCCTTCAAGCCCGTAGTGTTCTTCTCCTTTGTCCTGCTTTTGGCGGTCAATGTCTCAACCGGACATGATGAGCTGCTTAAGGAAATAGGCGCAGAAGCGTTGCCATTGGCATACGCCTTCTGCGCCATCATCATGTTGTACCTTGTCGGCATTGCCGATGACCTTATCGGTGTGCGCTACCGTGCCAAGTTCTTTATCCAGATAGTCTGCGGCATCATGCTGGTGGCTGGCGGAGTGGAACTGTCCGACCTTCACGGAATGCTGTTCATCCATTCCATGCCGTCGTGGATTAGCATCCCTCTCACCGTTTTCGTTACGGTTTTCATCATCAATGCCATCAACCTCATCGACGGCATCGACGGACTGGCCTCTGGGCTGTGCAGCATTGCCTTCCTGTTCTACGGGATGACCTTCATCTGGTTCCACCAGTATCTCTATGCCATGCTTGCCTTCGCTACTTTGGGCGTACTCATACCATTTTATTATTACAAGGAAATATATATCGAAACCGAACGAATTATCATTCGAAATTTCAAACAGAAGGATGCCGAAGGGTTGTTGGAGTATCTTTCCCATCCGCGTGTGAATTGCTTTGCCGGAGACCGCCTTTGTTCCAGAGAGGCGGCATGGGCATATATGCAGTATTCCCCGAAAGACATGCTGCGCTATGCGGTGAGTCTGAAAAAAGATGACTTTATTATCGGTGACGTGTTCGCTTTGCGTGAGAATGAAGACACTTATAATGTGGGGTGGCATTTCAACAAACGTTTTGAAGGCAAAGGATTCGCTTGTGAAGCGGCAGCCGGATTGTTGGATTATCTTTTCCGAGAGGCGGGCGCACGGCGTATCTATGGATTTGTGGAAGATGACAATATCCGCTCCAAACGCTTATGCGAACGTCTTGGTATGCGCCGCGAAGGATGTTTCAAAGAGTTTGTGACATTCGTAAACAATCCTGACGGCTCCCCAAAATATGAAGATACCTGTGTTTATGCCATTCTCGAAAAAGAGTGGAATACCATCCGTCAGTGGTGACACACCAAACCTATTATGAATTAATACAAAACAAGAAGAAAATATGAACAAGCAATTCATTATCACGAATTTCGCCGCATTTGCTCTCATGCTGTTCCTGCCGACCGGATGCAGGCAGGCGGACGGCAAGCAGGATGCGGTGCAGAGTTATCGGGTCATAAAGGTCGCGGCAAGTCCGGTGGAAATCTCCGAGTCCTATTCCGCCGCCATACGCGGACGCAGGATGTGGACATCCTGCCGCAAATATCCGGGCGCATTATCCGTCTGAAAGTGAAAGAGGGTGAACGGGTGAAGACCGGTCAAGTATTGGCTGTAATTGACCAAGTGCTATCGGGCGGCATTACGCACGGCGCAGGCCAATGTCAGCGCGGCACAGGCAAAAGTGGAAACGGCAAGAATCGAGCTGCGGGGCAAGCAGGCATTGTTTGACGAGAAGGTCATATCCGACTACGAGCTTTCTCTCGCCCGGAACCAACTGGCAGTGGCGTGTGCTGAACTCGAACAGGCAAAGGCACAAGAATCGGATGCACGCAACAATCTCTCCTATACGGAAATCAAAAGCCCGAGCAACGGAGTAGTAGGCACATTGCCCTATCGCATCGGTGCGCTTGTCGGTCCCAATATGGCACAGCCTTTCACGGTCGTGTCCGACAATGCGGAGATGTATGCCTATTTCTCCATTTCGGAGAATATGCTACGGCGATATTTGGCTCGCTATGGCTCGATTGACAGCATGATAGCCGGGATGCCGGAAGTGGGCCTGCAACTCAACGACGGCAGCCTGTACAAGGCGAAAGGACGTATTGAAACCGTAAGCGGCGTGGTGGATCCTGTTACCGGAACGGTACAAATCAAAGCCTGTTCCCCAATCCCGACCGCGAACTGTTGAGTGGCAGCATCGGCAATGTCATCCTTCAAAACCCGAAAACGGAGGCCGTAACCATTCCCATGACCGCCACCGTGGAACTGCAGGACAAGATTATCGCTTACCGTCTGAAAAACGGACAGGCGGAAGCCGCCTATCTCACGGTGGACCGCCTGAACGACGGCAACCGGTTTATCGTAAAAGAAGGTCTTTCGGTCGGTGACACCATTGTCGCCGAAGGCGTGGGACTGGTGAGAGAAGGCATGAGCATAACCCCTAAAAACGAAACGAAATGAACCTGCGATTTTTTATAGACCGCCCGGTGTTTTCGGGCGTTATCTCGGTGGTGATTGTACTGTTGGGCATGATTTCCATGTTTTCCTTGCCGGTGGAACAATACCCCGACATCGCACCTCCGACCATCAACGTATTCGCAACTTATCCTGGAGCAAACGCTGAAACTGTGCAGAAGGCAGTGATAACCCCTCTGGAAGAAGCCATCAACGGCGTGGAAGACATGACCTATATGACTTCCACGGCATCGAATACGGGCGATGCTTCCATCAACATCTATTTCAAGCAGGGAACCAACGCGGACATGGCGGCGGTAAACGTGCAGAACCGCGTGAACGGCGCGCTGAGCCAGCTTCCGGCGGAAGCCACCAAGACCGGTGTCACCACTGAAAAGCAGCAGAATGCCGAACTGATGACTTTCGCGCTCTATTCGCCCGATGACCGCTTCGACCAGACCTTCCTGAACAATTACGTGAAAATCAATGTCGAGCCGAGGCTGAAACGTATCAGCGGCGTGGGAAAGGCACAGTTGTTCGGTTCCAACTACAGCATGCGACTTTGGCTGCGTCCCGACAAGATGGCGCAATACGGCTTATCCCCGATGACATATCCACCGTACTCGCACGACAGAACATCGAGGCCGCCACCGGCTCCTTCGGTGCCAATCATCCTACCGCCAATGAATACACGATGAAATACCGCGGACGCTTGTCCGGCGCGGAAGAGTTCGGTGAGTTGGTCATCAAGTCACTGCCGGGCGGCAATGTGCTTCGGCTGAAGGAGGTTGCCGATGTGGAACTGGGCGATGAATACTACAACTATTCCTCCGAAGTGAACGGGCATCCGGCAGCCATGATGCTCATCAACCAGAAAGCCGGGTCCAATGCTTCAAGCACCATCAAGGAGATTCACGAAGTGCTTGACGACCTCAGCCGGGACTTGCCCGAAGGGACGGAATTCGTGGTGCTTACCGATACCAACAAGTTCCTGTATGCTTCCATCAATTCTGTTATCCGGACACTTATTGAAGCGATACTTCTGGTTATCGTGGTGGTATATGTATTTTTGCAAGATATTAAGTCCACGCTTATTCCTACGATATCCATTTTCGTCTCCATTATCGGTACGTTCGCCGTGATGTCCATGATCGGCTTCTCCGTCAACCTGCTCACCCTGTTCGCGCTTGTGCTTGCCATCGGAACTGTGTCGATGATGCCATTGTGGTGGTGGAAGCGGTGCAGGCGAAGTTCGACGAGGGCTATCAGTCTGCGGTTCTCGCGGCTGATGATGCATGAAAGGCGTTTCGTCGGCTATCCTGACCTCTACCATCATCTTTATGGCAGTGTTTTCCCCGTTGCATGATGGGCGGGACTTCGGGAGCGTTCTACACGCAGTTCGGTATCACGATGGCTGTTGCGTGGGAATCTCGGCAGTCAATGCTTCACACTCTCACCGGCACTTTGCGCGCTGCTGCTGAAACCCTATATCGATGAGCAGGGCAACACCAAGAACAATTTTGCAGCCCGTTTCCGTAAAGCGTTCAATGCCGTCTTCGACCGTCTGAGCCGACGCTATGTACGTGGAGTGATGTTCATTATCCATCGCCGATGGCTGTTGTGGAGCATCATAGGCATTTCTTTCGGGTTGCTGGTGCTGCTGGTCAATGTCACAAAGACGGGACTTATTCCCGAAGAGGACACCGGGACGGTCATGGTGAGCATGAACACGAAGCCCGGCACATCCATGGCTCAGACAAGTAAGGTGATGGAGCGTATCAACAGCCGTCTCGACAGCATCGGCGAGATTGAATACAGCGGTGCGGTCGCCGGTTTCTCTTTCAGCGGTTCCGGTCCCTCGCAGGCGATGTATTTCGTGACACTCAAAGACTGGGAGCAGCGTAAGGGAGAGGGGCAGTCGGTCAATGATGTCATCGGAAAGATTTATGCCGCCACTTCGGATATTCCCGATGCCACGGTGTTCGCCATGTCGCCTCCGATGATTGCCGGGTACGGCATGGGAAACGGTTTCGAGCTTTATTTGCAGGACAAGGCGGGCGGAAACATCGCCGCCTTCAAGGAAGAGGCAGACAAGTTTGTCGAAGCCTTGTCGCAGCGACCCGAAATCGGCGAAGTCTATTCCTCCTTTGCCACGGATTATCCGCAATACTGGGTGGATATCGATGCCGCCAAATGCGAACAGTCGGGTGTGTCGCCCGCAGATGTGCTTTCCACATTGTCGGGCTATTATACCGGACAATATGTTTCCGACTTCAACCGGTTCTCCAAGCTCTACCATGTGACCATGCAGGCTCCGGCGGAATATCGTGTGAATGCGGAATCCCTGCACCACATGTATGTGCGTGCCACCGATGGCGGCATGTCGCCTTTGAGCCGGTTCGTGCGCCTGACCAAGACCAACGGCCCGTCAGACCTCACCCGTTTCAACCTGTTCAACGCCATCTCGATTAGCGGGTCTCCGGCTCAGGGCTACAGTTCGGGGCAGGTGCTCGAAGCCATCGGCGAGACGGCACGTGAAGTGCTTCCGTCAAATTACACATACGAGTTTGGCGGCATTTCGCGTGAGGAAAGCAAGACGACCAACAATGCCACGCTTATATTCCTGCTCTGCATGGTTCTGGTCTATCTGATTCTGTGCGCCTTGTATGAGAGCGTGTTCATACCCTTCGCGGTTCTGTTGTCGGTGCCTTGCGGACTGATGGGCAGTTTCCTGTTTGCGTGGCTCTTCGGTCTGGAGAACAACATCTACATGCAGACCGGACTTATCATGATTATAGGCCTGCTTGCCAAGACAGCGATCCTGCTTACCGAATACGCCGGTAAACGGCGGTCGGAAGGCATGACGCTGGCACAGGCGGCATACAGTGCGGCAAAAGTCCGCCTGCGCCCCATATTGATGACTGTGTTGTCCATGGTGTTCGGTCTTGTCCCGCTGATGATGGCGCACGGAGTGGGTGCCAACGGCAGCCGTTCGCTTGCCACAGGTGTAATCGGTGGAATGATTGTAGGTACTTTGGCTCTGTTGTTCCTTGTGCCGTCATTGTTTATTGTATTCCAATATATCCAAGAACGTGTTAAGCATAATTAAATGAAGAAGACAGTAATATATATCATATTGTCGGGATGGATGCTTGCCGGCTGTGGCACATACAGCCGGTATCATCGCCCTGACCTCTCAACGGAGAATCTGTATCGGGACATGCCGGCGGACATTGATACAATGACCATCGCGTCCCTGTCGTGGCGGGAAATGTTTACCGACCCGAAACTCCAGTCCTTGATTGAAACCGGACTTGAACGGAACGCAGACCTCAATGTGGCACGGTTACGCGTGGAAGCGGCAGAAGCCGTCCTGATGACTGCCAGACTATCATATCTTCCATCACTGGGACTGACTGCCGAAGGTAATGCCAATAAACATGACGGAGCAACGGCAAAGACATATAATGTGGGAGCGTCGGCAAGCTGGGAACTGGACATCTTCGGCAAACTTACGGCGGCAAAGCGTGGCGCAGCCGCCGCATTACAAGGAAGCCGTGCCTACCGGCAGGCCGTACAGACACAGCTTGTCGCCACTATTGCAGACAGTTACTACACCCTTGCCATGCTTGACGCACAAATGACAATAAGTAACCGGACTTTGGAGAACTGGCGGACTACCGTACGCACTCTTGAAGCGTTGAAAAAAGTGGGGAAATCAAACGAGGCTGGCGTATTGCAGGCAAAGGCGAACGTGATGCGACTCGAAGCATCCCTGTTATCCATACGCAAGAGTATTTCCGAAACAGAAAACGCCCTGTCTGCGATACTTGCCATGCCGTCACACTCGATTGGACGAAGTGATCTGGCCGAGGCTGCTTTCCCCGATACTGTCTCGATCGGAGTCCCTTTGCAACTGCTTTCCAACCGTCCCGACGTGCGTCAGGCTGAAATGGAACTGGCGCAAGCATTCTACGCCACCAATGCGGCCCGTGCCGCCTTCTATCCCAATATTACCCTCTCGGGAATTCTTGGATGGACTAATAACGGCGGTGGCGTAATCGTAAATCCCGGACAATGGTTACTTAATGCCATCGGTTCCCTGACACAGCCGTTATTCAACCGGGGCGTAAACATCGCCAACTTGAAGATAGCCAAAAGCCGTCAGGAAGAAGCCAAACTGTTGTTCCGGCAATCATTACTGAACGCAGGAAAGGAAGTGAACGATGCTCTGACCGCATGGCAGACGGCAAAATCGCAAATTGAAATCAATGCTCGGCAGGTTGAAACATTATGCGACGCTGTGCGAAAGACAGAATCGCTGATGCGTCATTCCAATACCACCTATCTGGAAGTGCTGACCGCCAAACAGTCTCTTCTCGAAGCGGAAGTGCAACAGTTACAAACTCGTTTTGAACGCATACAAAGTATAATTAAACTTTACCATGCGTTGGGAGGAGGAATGTAACTTTACAAGAATTATAACCTAATACTGAACCATGTTGTGTAATTTTTATATTTCAGTCGTCATAAACTTATAAATAAGTAATTTAGTATGCAAAAACAAATTAATCTAACATCCGAAGCAGGGTTAGAGGAATTAATGAATAAATATTCGAAAAGAGATGAAATAAATTAAGGAGGGGTTATAATGAACAAAGTAAATATAAAAGATAGTCAAAATTTTATTACTTCAAAATATCACATAGAAAAAATAATGAATTGCATAAGTTTAGATGAAAAAGATAACATCTTTGAAATAGGTGCAGGGAAAGGTCATTTTACTGCTGAATTGGTAAAGAGATGTAATTTTGTTACGGCGATAGAAATTGATTCTAAATTATGTGAGGTAACTCGTAATAAGCTCTTAAATTATCCTAACTATCAAATAGTAAATGATGATATACTAAAATTTACATTTCCTAGCCACAATCCATATAAAATATTTGGCAACATACCTTACAACATAAGCACAAATATAATTCGAAAAATTGTTTTTGAAAGTTCAGCCACAATAAGTTATTTAACAGTGGAATATGGTTTTGCTAAAATGTTATTAGATACAAACAGATCACTAGCATTGCTGTTAATGGCAGAGGTAGATATTTCTATATTAGCAAAAATTCCCAGGTATTATTTCCATCCAAAACCTAAAGTGGATAGCGCATTAATTGTATTAAAAAGAAAGCCAGCAAAAATGGCATTTAAAGAGAGAAAAAAATATGAAACTTTTGTAATGAAATGGGTTAACAAAGAGTATAAAAAACTGTTTACAAAAAATCAATTTAATAAAGCTTTAAAATATGCGAGAATATATGATATAAACAATATTAGTTTCGAACAATTTGTATCGCTATTTAATAGTTATAAAATATTTAACGGCTAAAAACAATAGGCCACATGCAACTGTAAATGTTTAGTTATAGGTAGGGTAGCATAAGTTAAAATGCTATTCTGCCTTTTAAAAGTATGGTATACATTCCAGAGAGAGATTGGATATGTTCCCGCCTACCGATAGTGCCAAAAACGTAGTGGATATGTTTCCGAGAACGGATACGCTCAAATGACATTCATTCTGTCCTCTCGAGCCATGTGGAGACGGTATGTCTACTGTCACGGAACAAGTAAAAAAGTACAGAAATAGGCTTAAAATAAGGGATTCCGAGAGATTTGCCGATTTTGGCAGTCTCCTGGGAACCCTTTTTTCGTGTTTTGACAATAGCGTCATAGTCTGCCTTTTGATAGGTTGAGACAAGAAATTACTTTTTTGACGATTGAGACAATAGGACTATTGTCAGGTTAAAGTCCGTTTTTTGGTACAGATGGCTTGATATTATTATACTGTCCAGAGTAGCAAACCGATTGACCTTAGACTAAAAATAGGGTAAAATTAGTCAATCACTAGAAGGAGAATGGGATATGGATGAGAGAATATACTTAGACACCTATCTTTTGCAGCAGGACATGCGAGTTCGCTTGCCGAAGTCGGTAATCTCCAATTTAGGGGTCGTAAAAGGAAAAACAAAGTTTGATATTTATTTGGACTCAAAAGAGCATTGCTTAATATTTAAAATCCACGATGAGGAGAAGTCTGAAAATGAGTAAAAAACTTATAGCCGTTTCCCTGTTTACCGAAGCCGGTGGCATGGATGTAGGCTTTGAACGACCCGGGATTAAGGTTGTATTTGCAAATGAGGTTATGAAAGAAGCAGCTCAGACTTATATACTGATTGATTTCCGTGCCTTCTATGGCTTGGATAAATTTAGCTTGAAGCAAATCGACCAGTATGTTTGGCAGATCGGGAAGGATTACTTCCCGAAGAACTACGGAAAGAAAGTATTTTGTCTTTAATCGATAAAAGGAGTGTGTTCGTATGGTAGATAATGTAATTCAAATAGTAACAGAGAAATTATCTTCTTTGCCTTGCATAGAAGGCATTGTATTAGGGGGCTCACGTGCAAGAGGCACCCATACAGAGGATTCTGATATAGATATCGGAATCTATTACAATTCAGAATCATTTGACCTGACAGCGATTAATCAAATTGCTACAGAATTGGATGATGAGAATAGAAACGACCTTGTTGTACCTCCCGAGCGTGGGGTGATTGGGTTAATGGCGGCGGATGGTTAGTTATAAACGGGTATCATGTTGACTTGATTTTACGTGATATAAAACGGGTGGAACAAATAATCAAAGATACGGAGCAAGGAATTGTTACTGCCAATTATCAGACTGGGCATCCCCATGGTTATATAAGTGCTATGTATCGTGGAGAATTGGCGATCAGCAAGATACAATATGCTAAGAATGAAAGCTTATGCGAATTAAAAAATCAGGCAGAAATTTACCCTGGTGCTCTAAAGAAGAGCTTGATAAACTTTTTTATATTTGAAGCAGAGTTCTCTTTAATGTTTGTAAAAGCAAATGCGGGAGCAGAGGATAAATATTATATTGCAGGCCATGTTTTTCGTATTATTTCATGCTTAAATCAAGTACTATTTGCATGCAATAATGCTTATTGCATTAACGAAAAGAAAGCTATAAAACTGCTTGAAACTTTTGAATATAAACCTGAAAAATATGCCGAAAGGGTTAATCATATTTTTGAAGTACTCGGTCTTTCACTTTTTGAATGCTACGATATGACCGAGAAGCTTTATAAAGAAGTGAAAAAAATTGCAACGGAGATAAATAACTTTTTAAACGAGGGGAATTCAGATGAAAGAAAACAAATATGATGATAATATATTTTTTCAAAAATACAGTCAAATGAGTCGCTCACAGCAGGGACTAGCCGGTGCAGGAGAATGGGAAACATTGAGAAAGCTGCTGCCGGATTTTAAAGATAAGCGTGTGCTTGATTTAGGATGCGGCTATGGATGGCACTGTATTTATGCGATGGAACACGGTGCTTCTTCTGTTGTAGGTGTTGATATTTCTCATAAAATGCTCGAGGTAGCCAAAGAAAAAACACATTTTCCCCAGGTTGAATATAAATGCTGTGCTATAGAAGATGTGGAATTCCCAGAGGAGAGTTTTGATGTAATATTAAGTTCACTTGCGTTTCACTATGTAGCAGATTATGAGATTTTAGTAAAAAAGATATATAGAATACTGAAGTCTGGTGGCAAGCTAGTTTTTACGGTTGAACATCCTGTTTTTACTGCCTATGGAACACAAGACTGGCATTATAACGAAAAAGGAGAAATACTGCATTTTCCGGTGGATAATTATTATTATGAGGGCAAACGGACAGCTGTGTTTTTGGGAGAAAAGGTTACAAAATATCATAGAACACTGACCACATATCTAAATACACTGCTTTCAAATGGTTTTATAATAAATCAGATTGTGGAGCCGCAGCCGCCGGAAAACATGATGGATATTCCGGGGATGCAGGATGAAATGCGCCGTCCCATGATGCTGATTGTATCGGCCAACAAAAAAATGGATAGATAGAACTAAAACACCTATAAGGTATAAATGGAGGCAATTTATGTTTAAAGAAAAAATTATTATAGAGATGAAAGAAGTGTTCAAAGAAATTCCTTTTGGCATAGAGCATACTCTTAAAGTTTTGAAAAATGCAGAAGATATAATGAACGGAGAAAATATCGGAGAGGAAGAAAAAGAATTCATCAGTATTATTGCTATACTACATGATATTGGTGCGGTTGAAGCACAAAAAAAATACGGTTCTATTGATGGTGTCTATCAAGAAAAGGAAGGACCAGCAGTAGCGAAAGAAATATTAAAAAAGGTAGGCTATAACAAAAATATTGATAGAATATGCTTTATAATAGGCAACCATCATACTCCATCTAAAATTGATGGACTTGATTTTCAAATACAATGGGAAGCTGATTTGCTTGAAAATTTAACGGTTATGGATAAAGAAAAAGAACAGGAAAAGATAAAAAAGTGTATAGGTGAAAACTTTAAAACAAACACAGGAAAAAGGATAGCTTATAATCGCTTTATTTTAGATTAGTAGTAGATTATTACAGTTATGTATTTTACTCAAGTTTCGGATTTAGGTTTTATGCAGTCTGAGCGATCAGTTGCATGGCCTTGAACCTGCGGTTATCCCGTATAATTTGCTCCATCAATTCGTTCTCGTCAATGGTAAAAATCTCAGCCACGATTGCTATTACATCAATAATGATTGACCAGATCTTTTCCACGACGGTGAGCTCGTGTACGCCTTCATATATATCGGCGAACAATCCTCCAATGGTCTCTTCACCATGCTCTTCAGGCGCTCAAGCTTGGATACGAAATACTCTTCCTTGCGTTTTTCGGTCTGGCAGTCTCTGTCACGCTTGCGGTTGTAGCGCCTCTCGCGCTGCCGGGCCGTAAGACCTTGTTCCTTGCCATCGACCTTCCCTCTCTCGCCGTGAATCGAGAAGTCCACGACAAATTGAGAGCGGCCGTCGCTCCAGCACAGGGCCAGCAGCTTGTAGCCGAGAATGCACCGCTGAAACACGTGCGAGAATATCTTGCCAATACACACCATCCTCAATCCGGTCTTCGGCAGGTCGGAATCATCCACAATAAGCACTGCCGGAAGATGGCTCTTTTGATAGTCTTTCCTTATGTCACGGCCTTGATGAGATGACAGGCGATGTGCCAGATGATGTTGCTAGTCTATATTGTCCTTGGCCATAAACGAATAGAGTAGGTCCTTCTTACCCCCGAACAGTTTCGAGATTGACGATCCGGCATAATGAGAAAAACCCGGGACGGCCATAAACGGCAGAATCAATATGATCTGGAAAAGTTGAAGGTTGGTAAGCTGACAGTTCTCACGTTTTTTCCCTCCGAGATCTTTGTCTGAAATCCTCATCCCCTCAAGGAGGGTCATAAACTTGGAAAATGCGGGATTGATTCGTTTTCCCGTGAAAAAGTTGCGGATCTCCGATGGAATTTTTGTAATTTTGCTCATGCTTTGAGTGATTGTAATTAGTTGTTTGGGCACCTCTAAATTACTAAATTCCGTGACATACGGAAATCCTCAAAGCCTTTTTTTATGCCCAAATCTATCCTCTCAACCTAAATCCGAAACTTGAGTAAATTATAATTATGAGATGCTACGTGCTTTGTTCAATATACCTAAACGTCGATTTAAATGCGCCTGTGATAAAGGATTTAGTTGAAAAGTATAAGGATATAGAACAATTTAATAGGAGCATAACAGATAAATACGTTGCAATATGTAAACGCTTTTAATATTTGAATTTAGCCGTTTATGTAGAATGAAGGTGTGCAAACAAACAGACCCTGAAAAGGGTCTCACCCCCGTTAACCGCAATGTCAAAGACTTGCGGATGGCCAGATGACTCCTATACATCCGACCCCAACGGGGTCGAACCATATAATCTGTAGAAAGGTTCGACCTCCGTTGGGGTCGTGGATTGGGAAGGCACTTCGACCCGCACATTGTATCATGTGCGGTTACTTGAAGTTCGACTCCCGTTGGGGTCGATGGCTCGTCGTTATTCTGAATCTTAGCAAATCCTCTCTTTTTTAATGAACTGTGTGCTTGATCACTGAAAATAATCCTTATTTTTGCCACGAGAGTTTTACGAAAGATAAATAGATAAAGTATTGGAAAAGAAACATAACTGTCAGCAGTGCCCACTGAGGCGGCGATACGACCGTTCACCCAAGTCATTGTTGGGTCGTTTTTGGCGATGGCACATCAATTTCTGTCCGGGATGGAAAGCCTATTTCCTGTCGCTGAGCGAAGAGGAACGGCATGTATTGAGAAAGCAATACGCTTTTCATAAGCCTCAAATCCGCAACTAAGTCCTTCATCGTCCTATTTACGTGTACACGTTCTCTCATTACTGAATTATTAGATAAATTGAGGCTGAAATACCCACTTCTGCCTACAATACCCCCTTACCCCACAATGCGACTTGAGACAATACGCAGTATCATACCCATAAGTTGTAGTCGTCATCCAAAATCAGTCTGGAATACATCTGCGTAAGCATTATTACAGGTATAGATATTCAGCACATACCACCTTGATGTTCTGATCCATTTGGCTGGTACAGAGACAAATCTGAAGACAAACGCTTTTATGCGACTTGTTTTATTGGGTCCGAACCTCTTTACGTCAAGTCTTTGGATAATGACCTTGTAGAAGTTACGGATAAGTGCTGTAAGAAGAAGGAACACTGTGTTCTCTGCCATGAAGGATTTGGGCAATCTGGACCATCCGAAACCATTGTTCATGTCATCGAAGATGCGCTCCTTTCCTCCGCGGAGGTTATAGAACTCGACAATCTCTCTTACGGAAGGCTCGTAGTCGTTGGTCAGGATGCAGCGGTATGTGTATTCTCCTTCCCAGAGGTCAAGCTCACCGTCCATCCGTTTCCGCCTTTGAATCACAAGCCGGTATGTCTTGCCTTTCCACTTCTCTACAAGAATGGAATTCAGCTCAAACTCAATGCCGTTGATTTCTCCCCTCTTCCAGCCTCTGAGAGCGAAGAGGTCATTGTAGAGCGAACTACAGCGGTTGGCACGGATATAGAAGGTCTTGCAGTGGGTGGCAACCTCTTCCACGATCTCTTCAGAGCACGAGCCGCAATCAGCTCTGAAACGATTGATAACAAGATTGTTCTGTTCAAACCTTTCGAAGAATCTCTTCAGCGTGTCCTTCTGATGGAAACGGACGTTTGTGTTGCCGTCGCTGTTCTCAATGCCGACAATCAAATCTCCAATAACCGCCACACCTGGTCGATAACCAAGGAACTTCTTGTATGTATGCTTTGCATCATATTTCTCTGTTTCTATGAACTGGTGGTCGAAATCAACATCATACATCTCACCCTCTTTCAGCTGACCAGCTGCACACATACAATTGAGCAGTAAGGTATTGAGGGTGTCAGCCGTATTGAAATCGTAGTTCTTACCCGTATCTGACGTGTATGAAATGTTCTCCTGCGTCAGTTCCTTTATCGCTCTGAGGATAGTGTCAGAGCTGCAGGTACGAAGTGTCGGATGAAGCGAGAGATGGGGCATCAAATGAGTTGTGACATCCTCAATACATGAGCCGCCACAGAAGTAGATGCTCATGAGAGAACGGATGATTTCGCTGTATTGATAACCATACAGCCTGCATCTTAGACCGAGGGTTGTGTCAATTACATATGACAATGTGGAGTCAAATTGCTCCATCATTGCAAATATTCCTCCAAAAGGAGTGAGTTTCTCAGATTTTATTGCTTTCTTTGCCATGTCTGTCGGGTTTGATACATATTTTGATTTGCAACACTAAGATAGGTGAAAAATCTGACATGACAAAATCCTGAGCAACTTTTTGTTGCTCAGGTACTTAAAAAGTTATATTTATAATAGTGTTGCGGAATTAAGGTATATAAAAGATGTGTTGGGACTTGCTGACAAAATCAAGAACTTGTCGAAGATATACACCTATGCCCGCAACTTCCTTTATCTCGGTCGTGGGTACAACTACCCCACCGCCCTTGAAGGTGCGTTGAAGCTGAAAGAAATATCCTATATCCATGCGGAGGGTTATCCTGCTGCGGAAATGAAGCATGGACCGATTGCACTTGTAGATAGCGAGATGCCCACGGTGGTCATTGCTCCAACGGACTCGCTGTATGACAAGATAATCAGTAATGTAAGGCAGGTGAAGGCGCGTGGCGGTACGGTTGTCGCCATCATTACCAAGGGCAATGACGCAATGAAGGACATCGCCGACCATTGCCTTGAAGTGCCCGACGTACCCGAATGCCTTACACCTCTCGTTGTTTCCGTCCCATTGCAGTTGCTGGCCTATTACATCGCCATCAACAAGGATAGGAATGTTGACCAGCCAAGAAACCTTGCTAAATCAGTTACCGTAGAATGAATAGAATATTATCACTTATTGTTACCATCCTCTTTGCGTTGTGCATTGAGGCTGGCATCTTTATGCTTATTGCCCACTGGTGGGGCATGACTGCGGCCATTACCGTGATAGCCATTGAATGTGTGTTAGCCTTATGGACAGTTTACGAAATGAGACATGCGAGTGATGAACCAGTTGATGAATAACATTGCAGGCTGTGGTTAGAACGAAAAAGGCTAAAAACAAAAGGACGGGTCGATGATTCGTCCTATTTTTGTGTCTTTTTGGTGGCGAAATGTAGCGATTTAGCAAAATAAACATAAATTCCAGTGATATTCAGCATGAAAATTCGCCCATTTAAGTGAAAATGTGTAATTTTGCAACGCAAAATTGTGCCTAAGCATTTGCATCAAAACAACAATAGTTCAATCGAGGCTGATATGAAAGTAGAGATTAACAAGAAACGTTTAGAATACCTGCTGGCATTATACAAGATGTCGGTGGATGACTTGTTGTCTCTTCTGAACAAAGGCAGGAAACGGATAACAGGAGCCGCAGACATCAGTGGAGATTCTATTGATTTGGGGGTGTTGAAGCGTATAGGTGAGATATTCGACAAAGAAGTCAGTTTCTTTCAAGACTATTCTAAGTTGTCAACCAATGCAAGCAGCAGTATCTTCTTCCGCAAGACCTCATTCGGAACAGAGCTGAACTTGGAGTCGATCCGTACTGTAAACCGATTCGAGAGTCTGAAAAACGCTTTGGATGCATACAACAAACTGTCGCAACTGGATGTGAAGTTTGACATAGAACACTACACCCTACAAGATGACCCTAAGACAGTAGCCGTACGTGCAAGAGATTTTTTTTATCCCGGGGAAACTGTCAATCATAGGCAGTTTCTTGTGAAGATGATAGAAAAAATCGCCGATCATGGCATTTTTGTCTTTGAATACATAGAGACATGGAACAAGAAAGAGAAAACCAACATTGACGGTTTTTACCTTAAGCCCAATGTGATAGTGCTTAAGCATCATAAGCATTACAAGCGAGAAATATTCACTCTGGCGCATGAATTGGGGCATTGTCTATTGGGGATTGAAGAAGTGGAGTCGGTGGACATGATGGACATCTCGGCACAGACTTCATACAGTGATGTCGAAAGATGGTGCAATGATTTTGCATATCAGTTCATTATGGGACAAGAAGCAGAAACACTTGCTAACATAGCATGTGTAGATTCCCGTAACGACTACTGCATTGACCTCTTCAAGGCTATCAGTGCACGGACGCACATTAGCCGTCTTGCCTTATATACAAGGATGTATATCGACAGGAAAATCAGCTATTCGAGCTACAGCAATGTCAAGAGTGAATTGGCAGAGGAATACAGAAGAAGAGAGGAACAGGAAAAGTTGAAAAACTCTGAGAAGAGAGGCGGGCGAACACCAAAGCCCATCATTTCTCCGCTATTCTTGAAAACCATGCAATATGCCTATTTCAATGGAGTGGTCAACGAGACCACTTTCTGTTCGAGACTCAATGTCAAACCAGCAAATTTTGAGAGGGAGTTATGGCGATAGTTGTTGATACATGCTCATTGGTGATGATTGCCAAGAATTATCTTCCCTTGGATAAGGACGGACAGTTGTACTCATTCCTGGAAGAGGCGTTCTCCCGCAAGGATTTGATGCTACTTGATGTGATTCTGGATGAATCAAAACGCACCTCCAAAGGAATTGCAGTTGAAAAGATGCCTTTCCTCAAAGACAAGAAATTGGTCATTCCGACAAAGGATCTATTTCCATGTGCCCCAGAGAGATTCAGCAACATGATAGACAACAATTTCTGTGTAAGACTGAAGAAGCAGGAACTGACTGAAGAAGAATACATAGAGCAAAAGGAAGAATACCTTAAAACAGGTGATGCTAAGATTATCATTTATGCACTGAATGTACGACACTCGGACGCTATCCATCTGGAAGAGATGCAAGTAATGACGGAGGAAACAAGGCAGCAGAATGACGGTAAGTTGTTCAAGAAACTTCCTTTGTTGTGTGAGCAGATAGGGATTGGAACACTAACCGTTTCAGAATATCTGCATAGAAACGGGTTCTTTATTGACAAATAGCATAGATATTAGTATCATCTTATGACATCTTTCACGAAATCATATTATATTCGTGAATAAAACACTTGTTTTTCAAGAATAGAAATTGTTGAGGATTAGATATTTAAGACATTATTGCAATGCGGAAGGGGTGATGTGAACGACAAAAGACAAGGCGTTCTATTAGAGTGGATGCTTGATAAGATTGAGAAGAATGGACGGGTCGATGGCTCGTCCTTTTTTGTGTCTTTGAGTGTGAGGTGCAGGTGGGGACCAGTACTGCGACCACTGTTGCCTGTCAGCGCGATGATGATGCCGGGACGGACGTGGGTGCCTTTGGTGACGAGAGTTTGGGAGAGGTGGCAATAGCTGACGGTGAAGTCGCCGTGACGGAGGGTGACATAGAGGCCTGAACGTTTGTCCTTGCCTACCTTGATGACCTCGCCGTGCATCATGGCGTATGTGGGTTCGTAATTTGCCTTCAAATCAAGCCCGTTGTGTAGGGCTTTTCTTTTTGTAAATGGGTCTCTGCGGTAGCCGAAAGGGCTGGTGACAGAGATATGACGGAGTGGACTGACAAGTGCCGTGTGGCGGTCGGTCTGCTCCGTTTGGGTTTGTAATGGGGCAAAGGCAAGAGAGTCTCGCCGCTGATGCGGCGAGCACGGAGGCAGTTGTTCGGATGTTGCGGACTGCGTCGTTTTTGGCACAGCCTTGCGGTGTACCTTAGTCTGTGTGACGGTATTGAACTGAGCGCATACTGTTGCTGATGAACAGAATATTGCTGCTATTGTGATGAGTAGAAATCGTTTCATGGTGCAAAAGTAACAAGCAATTCTTTGACTGGCATAAAGAACAAAGGGAAGACAAGAAGATTGTAACATAATATAGCAATCGAGTTTGATTTTTGAGCAGAAATCAAACTCAAATAATAATAATCGTCAAAAATAACACGCATTATCTTATGCAATTCTGCTTGTCTCTGAATAGGTATATAACTTTGCATGAGTTTAATTTCAAATTCAAAGTTAAAGTATGAAGCAAGTACGATTTGAAGAGAGCGAGGTGCCTTATCAGACACTGGCTCGTTTTGGTCTCACACAAGAGAAGATTGAAGACCTGCCATGTGGGCGTTGGAAGATATTGGTCAGGGACGACGTTCACCGTTGCTGCCCATTCAGGTGAATAATGATGAGGGCGAGACATTGAAGAGCCGCACCCGATTTGCGTTGGTCCGTATGGAGGACGGCAAGGTGGATGTGGTCTTCTATCCGCAGTTGGAGAAATCACCATTGGAGGCTTTTACTCAGGAACAGCAGGAGGACTTGCTGGCTGGAAAGGCTATCCTTGCCGATGTTAAGGATGCTGATGGCAGGAGCAGCAAGGCTTTCGTGCAGATTGACACGGAGACCAATCAGGTGATGTCGGTACCTACGCCTGTCATCGGGCGCAACTTGGAGGTGCTGAAGGATGAACTGAAACTGAGTTCGGCAGAACTGACCGTGATGCAGAAGGGTGAGCCGCTCACGCTCATCATGGAGGACGAACAGGTGACGGTGGGTATTGACCTGAACGATAAGACCGGCATAAGGATTAATCAAGGCGACAGTCAGAAGTGGAAGGAGAACACCAAGCGAGAGTGGGACAAATACACCTTCGGGTGCTATGGCTGTTGGGTAATGGGCGATGACGGTAATCTTGACTATGTGCCTGAAGAGGAATACACGGAAGAACTTTGGAATGAGCAGAAGAAGAATGGAGAGCGCAACCGCGCCTCTTTTTCCATGCACAAATAATCTACACATAATATAATAAGTATATGGCATCAAATAAATATTATCCAGAGGATGTGCTCGTCGAGAAGATACAGAGCGGCGAGTACGGTTGGTTGGAGTATGTCAACCATCATTCTGCTGAATGGCAGGAAGAATATGAGAGCTATTGTCTGAACAACGGACTCTGCATTTGTGAAGAGAGTGCGGAGCAGTTTGTCCATCACAAAGATGAGGAACTGGAGAAGGCAATAGAGAACGGTGAAGCATGATAAATGAAGAGTGAAGAATGAAGAGTGAAGAATAAGTATGGCGATAAGAAAGAATACGAATCCCCAACAGATGGACCTGCAACCAGAGATGCGTGACTTGCTCATGCGCAATGGTATGCAGGCTCATGTGGTGAGTAATGGCAGCGGCTATCAGCTTGTGGTGCAAGGGCATGACAGTCCGCTGCTTACCTATAACATCACCGAGAAGCAGATGTTGGCTCTGACCGACTGGGGTACGAATCATGCCAACAAGTTAGCCTACAATACCTTTACGGGCATTGTGGGCAACGACTTCTATATGCCCAAGAACTTCGTTCATGCACGCAATGCCAACGGTCGTGTAGCTATGGGGCTGCACGGCTATCGTGTTGGTATCGGCGAGTATGGACGGATGGGGCGCATCGATATGCCACCACCCTTTTTAGGTTGGACACCACGCAGTCAGGAGGGATTCCATCTTCGCAGAGTTGGAGGACGATTGTTCTTCCCCGAAGCCCCGATTGTGCCTGAACGTTGGGACGGCAGAATGAAGCCTGGCGAATTGCAGAGCGGCGGTTATGGGTTCTATTATAAGGACAGCAACAGAGTTATAGCCCTCAGCAACAGGATGTGCTGAAAGATTTGGAGGGAATCATAATGCCTTCCATCAGCCGCACGAGAAGCACGGAGCCAGCCAAGCCTTATAAGGAACTGATTACCTCGCCTGTCTATTTCACCAATGAGAAGTGGCAGGAGTGTCTGGCATCGCATGGCATCATCATTGATGAGAATGCGAAGACGCTGACCATTCAGTCGAACAGCGTCAATGCCGACATGGTGTATGACCTGACAGATGAGGAACTGAAGAAACTCACCTCCAACTCCATCAAGGAAGTGCCCGTCGTTCAACGCTTGGAACTGCTGAATGGCATCATCAAGGACGACTTTGCTGACAAAATCCTGATGGACACACTGAATAGCAAGGAGCGCATCGACCTGCATCTGCATCCCGAACTTGAACAGGAGTTGCAGCAGCGTCAGCAACAAGACGAGGAACGGTTGCTTCCGTTGGAAGAGGACGAGACTGTCAGACGTGACGTGTTGCAAGGCGATGCCATGGTGAGAGGTGAAGACCTTGCCTTGATTAATGAGAACAAGGGTTGGTATCGTGAGGGAGCGCATGGGCGTGAAGTGAAAGTCGGTGACATCATGGTGGAGAAAGTGCCTCCGATGGAGGGAGATAAGAAAGGCGAAGATAAGTATCGCATGACCGCCATTATCAATGGAGAAGCCATCACGCACGAAATCAAGCAGAAGGACTACGACAAGTTCTTGGCGGTGGATGACTACCATCGCATGAAACTCTTCTCCAAGGTTTTCAGTGAAGTGGATATGAAGACACGCCCCGAAACCAACGCCGGACTGGGCACGAAGATATTGGCGGCTCTGACGGCAGGAGCAGTCGTTACAGCAGAGGTGGCGCATGACATAAGCCACCATCATCACCATCCAGCCCCGGAGTTCTATGCAGAGCATCATGCGGTCCACGTCCTTACTTCAAACCGGGAGTGGATTCGCCACAGGAGATTGCGGCAAGGTACTTTGAGGCAGAAGCAAATCATGTTGCCACGGAGATAAGGAGAGGATATTAACAATGTATAATTTACAATTTATAATTTATAATGAGTAGTGAACTGACATACGATGACTTTCTGGACAGGTTGAGCATACAGGAAGTACTGGTGGACGCAGGGTATCATCTGAACAAGAGAGATGGCTTGCGTTATCCGTCGTATGTGCGTACTGACAGTGAGGGCAGACGGGTGCGTGGTGATAAGTTCATTGTCACGCAGAATGGGAAATGTTGCTTCCAACCACCGCAGCAGAAGGTGTATAATGTCATTTCGTTCATCAAGGAGCATCCAGAAATGTTTTCAGAGAACAAGGTGGGAATGTCTCCTGACCGACTCGTCAACCTCGTCTGCAACCGACTGCTCAACCAACCCATAGAGGACAGACCATCGAAGATTACAGAACCAAGAAAGGACGGAAAGCCATTCAACCTGAATGACTACGACATCCACAAGTTCAATCCGCAGGACAGGGAAACGCAGAAAAGGTTTTATCCCTATTTTAAGTTCCGAGGCATCGACCTCTATACGCAGTATGCTTTTCATCGGCATTTCTGTCTGGCTACTAAGCATCGGACGGATGGACTTACCTTTGCCAACCTTGCCTTTCCGCTTGTACTGCCCAAGACACCCGACAAGACTGTGGGCTTTGAGGAACGAGGACGACCGAAGATGGACGGTAGCGGCGGTTACAAGGGCAAGGCAGAAGGAAGCAACAGCAGTGAAGGACTGTGGATTGCCAACCTCACGGGCGAGCCGTTGGATAAAGCAAGCGAAATTGTATGGTTTGAGAGTGCCTACGATGCCATGGCAGAGTATCAGATAAATCCTGTAAAGATGGTGTATGTATCTACGGGCGGCACACCCACCGAGGGACAGATGCGAGGACTTCTGTCCGTTACTCCCAACGCACGGCACTATTTGGGTTTTGACAAGGACGATGCAGGGCGGCAGTTTGTTGCAAACTTCAGGAAGGTGGCAGCAGAGATGGGCTTCCGTCACGAGCATGTGCAAGCCTATCATCCATTGGGTTGCTACAAGGACTGGAACGATGCGCTGCTCAACAAGAAATCAGCAGAACTGATTGCCAAGGGCGAACCAGATACCTTCGACTATGCCGAGTTTATCGCAGCCGGCAAGGCAGAGAAACAAAGGGAAAAAGAAGAAAAGAACACATATCATAGAAGCGTATGAGACAAGAAGATAATAGCATCATCACCTTGTGCCCCAGCATCGGACAGTTTTTCATCAACGAACTGCCTCTGTTGCTGTTGTGCGTGGCAATGCTCCTAATCGGAGGATTGCCCGGTTGTGCATATAGTACCCTGTTGCTTGTCTTCAGCCTCCTGTTCTCCCTCTGTTTACTCTACCGATTCATCTATCTGAGGAGTATCCGCTACCATATCGGGAGCGAGCAACTCATCTGTGAGCACGGAGTGTTTCAGCGGAGCGTGAACTACATGGAGTTGTACCGAGTGGTGGACTTTGCCGAGCATCAGACATTGATACAACAGTTATGCGGACTGAAAAGCGTGACCGTGTTGTCGATGGATAGAACGACACCGAAACTGGAAATGACCGGCATCAGCAACAGCTATGACGTGGTGAGTGTGATACGAACAAGAGTAGAAACGAACAAACGAAGAAAGGGCGTATATGAGATTACGAATAGATAAGATTTGGTTCATTGTCGTGGCATTGGTACTGAGCGTGCCGTCAGCCCATGCACAGATTGTGACTGCCAACCCTTTGGAATGGATGGCATTAGCAGAGGCAACGAAGCCATCAACGGTGAGATAGAGAAGGAAATCAAAGGTCAGACCAAGACTGCCCTGTTGCAGAATACCATCGCCGCAGAGTTCACCAAGATACACGAATGGGAGAAGAAGTACAACAGTTATCTGAAAACCGCCAGTGGTTATGCCTCTTCCCTCAAAGCCTGTACCTATCTGTACGACGATGGAGTGAAGATATTCATCACCTTGTGTAAGATGCGCAAGGCCATCAACAATAATCCGCAAGGCATCGTTGCCACCCTCTCGATGAACAACCTGTATATGGAGACCGCCACGGAATTGGTGTCCGTCTTCACACTGCTGAAAGATGCAGTCGCCAAAGGAGGCAAAGAGAACATGCTGACTGGTGCGGAAAGGAGCAAGACGCTGTGGGCACTGAACGACAAGCTGAGTGCCTTCAGCAAGAAGCTGCATCGTCTTTATCTGTCTATACGATATTACACCATGACCGATGTGTGGAACGGCGTGACGGCAGGGATGATAGACCGAAGCAATGGAGAGATAGCCACCCAAGCCCTTAGCAGATGGCGCAGAGCAGGACGTATGACCATCAGTGATTAACGATAAAGGAATCAGTCATGAAGTATTTCATATCAATTGCCATTTTTATGTTTATATCATCTTTTGCAGGAGTGCGGGCGCAGAACGACCCGACTCTTGCGGGGATGATTCTGATGTACACCAACAAGGCGGAGAAAGAACTGAAGAATCAGGAGAAAGTGATGCTGCTACAATCCACCGGCCATATCTGGACCAAGGAGGAAGTGGAAGCCACTACCGACCTGCAGCGGGAGTTCAACAACTATCTGGACTCCTTCCGTTCCATCGTCAGCTATGCCGCACAGATATATGGTTTCTATCACGAGATAGGTCAGTTGGTGGACAATATGGGTGGATTGGTGGCGCAGTTGGATGCCCATCCTGCCAACGGACTTGCCGTAGCCCTGTCAGCCAAGCGCAACAAGATATACCGCGAGCTGATTATGAACAGCATCGAGATAGTTAATGACATACGCACGGTATGCCTGTCGGGCAACAAGATGACCGAGAAGGAGCGTGTGGAGATAGTCTTCGGCATCCGACCCAAACTGAAGAAGATGAACAAGCAGTTGAAGCGACTGACGAGGGCGGTGAAATACACCACCATGGGCGATGTTTGGATGGAGATAGACGAAGGGGCAAGACCCACCAAAGCGAACAAAGCCGAGATAGCAGCGGCTGCCAAGAGGCGGTGGAAGCAGGTGGGCAAGAACGTAAACTGATGGAGCAGCGAGAGCAGAGCCGAACTTGTTCGAGCTATGCCGAGTCGTGACAGAAGAAGACGAAGTCAAACCGTGATTAAAAAACGATAAGATATGGGATTTTGGAGTTCATTATTGAAATATGGTGGCAAGGCGGCACGAGGTACTGGCCATGTCATCGGAGTAACTGGAAAGACCTTAGGCAGTGCGGCACTCCACCCGCAACGCACCCTTATGGGAGCCGGCAAGGCTATGCAGACGGCCGCAGTGGGTAGTGCCGCAGGCTATGTGACATGGGAGAAGCTGACCACAGACAAGAGCGTGGCACGCATCGTAGGTGATGCTGTCATCGGCGAGAATGCCACGGAAGCGGTGGCACAAACCGCCAACGATGTGCAACGTCTGACGGGCAAGGCTGGTGAAGCCGTTGATGCGGTGAACACTGTAGCCGGAAAGATGGACACCCAGTTCAGCGGCATCAGTGATTTCTTTAGGAATATGTTCGGAGGCGTAGGATGCGACATGATAGGCAATCTCTTTGGCAATATCGGCAAGGGCAACGTGTCGGGTATGAGCATCGTCGGACTGGTGGCTGCCGCCTTCATGGTATTCGGACGCTTTGGTTGGATGAGCAAGATTGCGGGTGCCTGCTTGGAGCGATGATCATCGGGAACAATTCTAAGGTGGCGCAAACTCTGCCTAACAGAGGCGGTACGTCTTCACATGGGCAGAACATGAAAGAAGCAGAGACCCAAAGCAGAGGGATGAAACGATAACCAATATACAGTGATATGAGATATACAGAAGAAATGATACTGCGCTCATCGAGCGGCTACTGTATGCCGTTTGAGGAGCCTATAAAGCAGGACGTGCAGATGTCCTTGGGTTACGGAGAGCAGAAAAATCCCGTGACGGGAGAAACATTCTTCCATCACGCATAGACTTCTCAGTGAACCATTACCTGCTGTCGGCGGTGGCAACGGGAACCGTCTCTGCCATTGGGTCGGACGCGGAGCATGGCATCTACCAGACCATCCGCTACGGCAAATACGAAGTGACTTACAGGCATCTCTCCAATGTCTTCGCCAACTTCTCCCAAAGCGTCAAGGCCGGTCAGACCATCGCCATCAGTGGCGACCTGCTGCACATGGAGGTGAGGTTTGACGGAGAGGAAATCAATCCGTTGGAGTTCCTCACCATGCTCTACGGCAATATCAAGGCATTGGAGCACAATTCCCAAATGGGCATCAATGAACTGGACATGAACATCCCTTCACCCTACGACACCGACCGTCAGGAGATAGAGGCATTGATGCTCCGCTTCCTTCCCTCCTACTTCGAGGACCTTCAACAAGGAGCATACTCTCTGCCCGAACATACGGAGCAGTCGTTGAGAAACATCTTCTCGTTGGGAGCGAGCAAGCATTATTTCTACGAGACCATGCCGAGCATGGCTAATCCCTTGGGCATCGGCAACCGCTGTATGCCTTTGGCGACTAAGGTGCAGAACCTGCTCATTGCCGACTTTCTCAACTATCTTGCCATGCGACATCAGGTATATCTCTCCACGATGGACGAGGTGTTAAAAAAAAACTCCAAGAGCAAGCCCTGACGCATGACGGCATCATCGACCCTCTTGCCGACTTGGACGTGGATATCCAGAGCTTCGACATTCCGAGGATAGTGAGCGTCTATCCCGACCGGGCTGGCGTGAGATGGTGGACAAAGGCATGGTTCAATGGTAAGGAAGAGGGGGAACCCTCCGTGGAGATTGAGGAACGTATGGCCGTGCAGTTCATCCACTGCCAAGTGGACAAGGACGCATGGTTGGAGGAACACTATCCTAAGCAGATGGAGATATATCACAATGCCATCGAGCAGACAAAGGAACAGATATTACAGCAGTATAATATATAAACAAGGTATATGGCAGTTAAGAACAGTCAGCGATTCGCAGAGATAGAGCGTCTGATGGGCGACTACTTCGGGTGTCACCTTGCCCCCGTGATGGGCAGGGTGCAACGGGACTTGTCCAACAGACAGGCAGACGAGATGCGAGCCTACTCCAACAGTACGGCTGGCATCCTACGCTCATTGGCCACTGCCAATATGCCTGGTGATGACCCATACGCCACGCTGAAGATTACAGGCAAGTGGAACAGCAAGACCACCGAAGACTATCTGGCGATGTGCAAGGAGGCTATTGTCGGCAACAAGGATATGCAGCGTGACCTTGCCGTGATGGCTGAGGAATGGCGCAAGGCGGTGGTGACGGAGATAGGACGAGAGCGGTACGATGCACTCTCTAAACAACTCGGTTGTGATTTGGCATACGCTATATCGATCACCGCATGGAGCAGCTGATGATAGAAAAAATGGTGAAAGACCGTATGCCAACATCTTCTGCCGACTATATCATCCGCAAGGCGGCACAAAGCAGTCTGTTCGGTCTGCCCTACGAACTGAACAAGTCACCCCTTGCCGCAGAGATAGAAGCCAAAGGAGAGGCAGCCTATAAGCCCTCTCGAACAGAGAAGGCAGCGGGATGGGCAGCCGGAGCGGGTGCCGATGTCGTGGCCATGGGAGGGATTGGCTCATGGGCAACCTTCGCCAAGTTTGTCGGTATCGATATGGTGATGAATGTCGGCATGGAGCACCTAAGCAAGAAAGGTAGCAGCCAAGAGGTCTGTGTCGAGGAGTGTATCAGCAAGGGAGTTTTCGGTACGGGCACCAACGTCTTCGCCTCATTCCGCAAACAGGCAAAAGTCATCAAGAACCACGAGAACAGCTATATCAAGGCTACCAACAGCCATTTCAAGAACAAGATTCCCACGAGCAATATCACTTTTATGGATTGGACGAAACAAACCGAGCAGACCTCTTTTCCTTGGAACAAAGGTACGTTCCTTGACCCTCAGAGAAACGAAGCAACCAAACGTACAGGCAAGTACAAGGATGTGCCCTTGATAGTTGCGCCTGGACAGGAAGACGAGTATCTGGAGGTTAAGGCGAGACTGGATGCAGAGGCTGAGAAGGAGAAGAAGGCAGAACCGAAAGAAACTCCTGATTCATCGACTGAAGAGGCAACACCATCTGTAGTCCAGCAGGAGGAAACAGCCTTACAAACAAACGAAAATGGATGGGACGGGCTGTTGCAGAGTTTTGGACTGAACGGCTTTTCAGACATCGGCAAGAACCTTGGTTATGTGTTGGCGATGCTGCCCGATGTACTGGTGGGACTGTTCACTGGCAAGACAAAATCGCTGAATATGGACAATAGCCTCCTTCCTTTGGCCTCTATCGTGGCTGGAATGTTCGTGAAGAATCCTATACTGAAGATGCTGTTGATGGGTATGGGAGGTGCCAATCTGCTCAACAAAGCGGGACATGAGGTGCTGGGCAGGAAACAGCAGGAAGGCATTGCACCTACAGTTAGTCCTGCTGCATCTCGCATTCAGTACCGCCAATATCCTGATGAACCACTCAATCCTCGTATCAGCAACCCGATGCTGCAAGGGCGGTGTCTCGTTGCCAACATTGACCATGTGCCTTGTACCATTCAACTGCCTGACAGTGTGATTGGGGCGCATCAGTCGGGGGCATTGCCGCTGAATACATTGCTAACGCCATACTTGCCAAGAACGACCAGATGCGACAGATGGCAGCAATGCAGTACGAAGAGCAGGCACGGGAGAGCGTGGTGCGACCGAGGGGAATACAGTGAAGCCCGACAACAAAATTGTCGGGAACGGTGGCTTGGTAAGCCAATTATAGAATGTGATTGAGATAAACAAAAAGATAAAAGCATGAAAGAGAAATCAGAATTTGAGAAGCGGACGGCGGAGAAGCAGGTGTCGCTGCTCACTGAGGCACTGACGAGTGCGGTGGATGCCAAGGGACATTGGTTGAATGCAAGCGGCAAACTCTATCCGAAGCTCTATCCCAAGGGCTTTTCGGTCAGTCCGTTCAATGCCCTTGTCCTTGCCCTTGACTCCGATGCCAAGGGTTGCAAGAGCAATCTGTTTACGCAGTTCTCCGAAGCGAAGGCACGGGGTGAGAGCGTGAGGGAGCATGAGAAAGGTGTGCCGTTCCTGTATTACAATTGGAATAAGTACGTCAACCGCAACAATCCCGACGATGTCATCACCAAGGAGGCATACGCAGAACTGTCGGAACAGGACAAACAGCAGTACAAGGGAGTGAAAAACCGTGAGATCCGTGTGCTGTTCAATATCGACCAGACGCTACTGCCTATGGCTAACGAAACAGCCTACACTACGGCATTGAAGAAGGATGGCACGGTGGAGGATAGAGGTTATGGCGACAAGGAGGACAAGCAGCTGCATGGGTGCGTCAACGGATTCCTTCAGAAGATGAAGGACAACCTCGTGAATGTACGTCAGGACGGCACGGGTGTGGCGCACTACGACACCGAGAAGGATGTCATCTACCTGCCACGGCAGCGTGACTTCGAGCACTACAATGACTATGTACAGGAGATGATGCGTCAGTTGGTGTCTGCCACCGGTCATCAGCAGCGGTTGGCACGTGAGGGCATGGTCATGAAGAACGGCAAAGCCCCGTCGGAGGATGCCGTGAAGAAGGAACGACTCATCACTGAGATAGCTTCGGGCGTGAAGATGCTCGAACTGGGACTGCCTGCCCGTCTGTCAAAGGACAGCCTTAGCATGGTGGACTATTGGACGAGGGAACTGAAGGAAGACCCTTGTCTGATTGATGCCATCGAGAGTGAGGTGAACGGTGCGCTGAAGGTGTTGAAGAAAGCCGAACTGGGTGAAAAGGTGGAGTATGCCACCGACCAGCATCAGCGAGAGACGGCGCAGATACAGGTGCAGTTGCCCAACCACTACTTCGTAGCAGACGAAATCAAGCAGCATCCCAACGAGGAGCAGCGTACTGTGGTCATCGTGCGTGATGATGCCAGCAAGACCGCCGATGTGGTGCTGCCACAGGGTGCATCGTTGGAGGTGAACAACGAGATCAAGGGCATGAACAAGCAACGCTTCACCAATGCCTTGCAGAAAGAGGGTTATGACAACGTGCGTTTCTACAATCCGACGGAGCCTTGGGCTTCCGTCCCGACGACAGTTATTTCGCCGACAAGAAAATCACGGTATCAAGACTGCGCAACTGGTCTATCGAAGACCTATCCTCGTTGGATGCTTCTGAGGCCGTAACCCACAGCCGTGACATCGGTTTCGACAATGTGCAGTTGGTAAAGGATGACAAGGAGCGGTGGGCATTGTACATCAAGCCCGAAGGTAAGGAGGGCTTTGCCGTCTATCCCGACAAAGGAGACCTCAATCATTTCTTCACCACCTTGAAGCAGTCGATGGACAACATCGAGCGTGTGCGTGAGGAACTGGCACAGAAGTATTATGCTATGGCAGAGGCGAAACCCGACCTGAAGGTGGACATCTTCGGAGGTAATGAGCAGGAGGTTGATTTGAACCGCATCCAGCGTGTGGCAGTATTCCGTGCCAAATCGGGCGAATGCCTGTGTGCAGCCACTATTGACGGCAAGAAGTTGCAGCGAGAAGTGTCAGTCCGTCACAATGGCAACGATTGTGGGTGGCTCCTGACAGGGATTCCTACAAGCAGAACCTTGCCGCCTCGCTGTTTGCTGATGTATTGCAGAAAGACAACAATGTCGAGCAAAGTACACAAGAGAAGCAGGAAGAAGCGACGGAGGTGAAGCAAGCGGAGACGGCAATTGTCGATAAGCATGATGAACAGAAGGAAGTGGTACTTAAGGAAGATAAAAGCTCTGAACAAAGGGAAGAGAAGAAACAAGAGGAAAAGAAAGAAGAAAAGAAGGATGAAAAGGCTGTCAAGGCTGCTGTCTCTCCCCTTGTCCAACAATATCTTGACTTGAAGAAGAAGCATCCTGATGCCATTCTTTTGTTTCGCTGCGGTGACTTCTATGAGACCTACAAGGATGATGCGGTGAAGGCATCCAAAATATTGGGTATTACGCTGACAAAGAGCAATGGGCGCAAGGATGATGAAGGCAAGCCGTTGGCAATGGCAGGATTCCCATATCATGCCCTCGACACCTATCTGCCGAAGCTCATTCGTGCTGGTGAACGGGTGGCCATCTGTGACCAGTTGGAAATGCCGAAGCAGACAACATCATCGAAGCGTGGAATTACGGAGATGGTGTCACCTGGAAAAGAGACAGGAAAGCAGATGGCACAGGAAAGTCAAGAAACAGAACAACACACCAGTCTAAGGAGATAGGCTTATGGGAAAGAACGCAGCGTATGCCGCACAATATGCGGAGGAAGCCAAAGAACAGATGCGGATGTATGGGATTCCTGCCTCCGTCATCTTGCGCAAGCCATACTGGAGAGCAGCAACGGACAGAGCCAACTGTCGCGCGAATGCAACAACCACTTTGGCATCAAGGCTACGGCATCGTGGTTGAAGAATGGCGGAGAGTATGGAGTCTATACGGATGATAGGCCCAACGAGAAATTCTGTAAGTACAAAAGCGTGGGTGACAGTTATGAGCATCACTCGCAGTTCCTGAAGCAGAACAAGCGTTATGCGCAGTGCTTCACGCTGTCGCCTGACGACTACAAGGGATGGACGAAGGGCATTGAGCGTGCCGGCTATGCCACGGGCGGCGGTTATGCTGCAAGTCTGCAGCGCATCATTGAAGCCAACGGACTGGACAAGTATGACAGTGAGGTGATGGCTGAGATGCGGGCAGAAGGTCGGTCGTTCGGGGTGGAGAATAATCCTCGTAGAGAAATGCCTGCTGCCCATGTACCGCAGTCTGCCGGGTATTCCTTTCCTGTGGAGCGAGAGGAGTTTCTCTTCATCACCTCGCCTTTCGGCAATCGCAGGATCCGATGGATGCCACCAAGCAGCAGATGCACAAGGGCATTGACATCAAGACGAACCATGAGGCGGTGTTGGCCACGGAGAACGGCGGCAAGGTGGTGGCGGTGAACCATAATGCGAACACGGCAGGAGGGAAATCCGTCACCGTGGAATACAGCCGTGAGGATGGCAGCAAGGTGCAATGCTCCTACCTGCATCTGTCTGACATAGCAGTAAAGGTAGGTGACGTGGTTAATGCCAGTCAGAAGTTGGGGGTGTCGGGAAATACCGGCACCAGAACCACTGGCGAGCATCTGCATTTCGGAGTGAAGAGTGTATCGGCTGACGGCTCAAAAAGGGATATGGATCCAGCCGCTTATCTGGCAGAAATCGGACAGAAAGGCAACATCAAGCTACAGGCCCTGCATAACGGCAATGACCTGTTGGCAAAATACAAGAGCAATGCGCCACAGGAGCAGAAGGTTTCGTCGGAGGACTGGATGAAGAAAATCCTTTCCTCGGAGGACAGCGGCGTGGGCATTTCGGGAACGAATGACCCTATACTCGACATGGCGATGACCACCTTCATGTCGCTGATGATGTTGGCAGCGCAGATTGACAGCAATGATGAGGAACGACAAAAAGGACTTATCTCTGCCATGGCAGCCAACCGGCTCGTAGATTTGACCTCGCTTGTTCCAGGCATGAGGCAATGCACCATTACTGTGGGTGAGAACGGCAAGACTGTGCTTCATGCAGAGAGCGGTACGGTGAAGATTGACCGTGAACTGACCTCCTCGGAGATGAACCGCCTGTCGCTCATTTTGGGCAATGCCAATCTGTCGGAAGAAAGCAAACGGACGAAGATTGCGGGAATGGTGACAGGCATCGTGGCGACACAGCAGGCTTCGCAGAACTTCGAGCAAGGGATGGAGGCTGAGAGTCAACAACAAAATCTGCAAAGGAAATGAAAAGGATAGCAAGTCATCTGTGTACATTGCTGGTGGGTATGGTAGCTGTGGCAGGACACTTCATGCTTACCCAATGGCTTTTCGGTCAGACCGTGGCCATCATCTATCTCGGCTTCCAACTTATCATAGCAGCGTGGATAGTCTATGAACTGATACGTGCGCTAGTATATGATGATTGAAAAGAGATTATTGTCATTGCTAAGACATTTCACTTGGACGATGGATATGTATAATTCAAATAGTATCGAGCAATGATCAAATGTAATGTAACAGTGTGCGGAACGGTCAGCAAGGCTGCGACCTGCCGCACGAACAAGGAGGGCAAGGCATTCGTGAGCTTTGCCATGAACGTAGTCATTCCAGCGAAGAGCGGGATTAACAAGACCATCGAGGTGTCGGTCATCAAAGATGGGACACTGACGGAGGTGGGCAGCTGCAACATCGGCGAACGCATTGAGGTAGCCGGTGTATTGGTACCAAGAAAATGGGGCGATGTCCTTTATTTCAACCTGTCGGCAAGCAGCATCAGCCACCAGCCTGACGAGGCAGAGGACTGCATCAAGGGCGTGATGGAGTTCCGCGGCAAGGTGGGCAAGAGCATTGAGGACAAGACGGACAAGAATGGTGTGCCGTACTGCCAGTTCTCCGCTTTCAGCGCAGAGAAAGTACAGGACGGATTTGAATACATCTGGGTAAGTTTCTTCCTATTCGATGGCAAATGCGAGGCATGGCTGCAACCAGGCGTGAAAGCGAACATCAAAGGGGCATTGTCTGTCAGTGTCTTCAATGACAAACTGGACTTCTCCTGCCGAGTGTCTGAAATGAGCGAATATGTTCCGCAGCCCTATAATGGTTAATTGACTATGGGAAAGCCTTATGCTAAGGAAGGTCCGAGTGCCGAAGACAAGGCACTCGACCTGTTTGCCGATATGATGATTGAGCGTATTCAGTCGCTGTCGGGCAAAGACGGATGGAAAAAGCCCTGGTTTACTGAAGGTGCGTTGCAATGGCCGAAAAACCTGAACGGACGAGAATATAATGGCATGAACGCTATGATGTTGCTCCTGCATTGCGAGAAGGAGGGTTACAAGATTCCTCGCTTCTGTACCTTCGACCGCATACAGCAGTTTAACAAAACTGGCAAGAAAGACGAGGAACAGAAGCCCCGTGTGTCAGTACTGAAAGGTGAGCATTCTTTCCCCGTGATGCTCACCACGTTTACGGTGGTCAATAAGGAAACAAAGGAACACATCAAGTGGGAGGACTACAAACTGCTCTCTCAGGAAGAGCGCGAAAAGTACAATGTATATCCAAAGCTTCAGACTTACCATGTCTTCAATGTGGCGCAGACCAACCTGAAGGAGGTCAGACCAGAGTTTTGGGAGAAACTGGAACAGGAATACTCGATGCCCAAGGTAGAGAAGGACGAGCAGTTTGCCTTTGAACCCGTGGATAGGATGATAGCGGACAACCGTTGGATATGTCCCATCAAACCGATGTTCGGTGATTCCGCCTATTTCTCCATCAGCAAGAATGAGATTGTGATGCCTGAGAAAAGGCAGTTCAAGGATGGGGAGTCTTTCTACTCGAACCTTTTCCACGAGATGGGACACTCCACGGGTGCGGAGGGACAGTTAGACCGCATCAAGCCCGCTACCTTCGGCTCGGCAGAGTATGCACGCGAGGAACTGGTGGCAGAACTGACGGCTGCGCTGACCGCTCAGCGGTATGGCATGACAAAGCATCTGAAAGGAGATTCGGCTGCCTATTTGAAGTCTTGGCTGGATTCGCTGAAGGAGTCGCCGCAGTTCATCAAGACCACGCTACTCGATGTGAAAAAAGCTACCTCAATGCTCACGCAGCATATCGACAAGATTGCTATGGAGATAGACCAGGAGAAAAAGGCTGAGCAGGAAAACGGGCAAGGGAAAAGTTATCTATCCATAGATGACGGCGACCATGCAGTCTTGGCATATAATGGTTCTGCTGTATATATCCAGCATCATGAGAAGGAGGACTCTGTAAAGATTGCTGTGCCGACGAGTAACGGTCTGGAAGTGAAACTCTCTGTTCCTTACGACCACGGCAAAGACCTTGACACCAATTATCAGGAGCTTTTGCCCAGTACAAAAGCCTGACAGAGCCTTCACAATCGAAAGAAAACGTCTATTATGCCTCCATCGCCTATCTCCAATCAACGGATGACACATCGGAACTGGATAAGCTAAAGGAGAAAGGTGACTATCAAGGACTGCTGACGCTTGCCAAGGAATACTATGACGGGAACGGCATGGACGAGGAGCAGACCTACAGGAAGCCGTGCCAGAACAGAGGCGATGACCTGCTAATAGAGGACAAGGACTTTGCAGTGGTCTATAACGGGAGTGTCGGCGGTACGTATGAGGTGTTCCTGAAGCATACGGAGCAAGAAGTGCGTGACCATATCACTCGCTATGGCATAGGACGTGCCAGTGAGGACGTGAAGGCTGTGGCGAGGGAGATGACCGCCGAAGAGTTTTCGGAATTGGCGCAGCGAAAAATGCCGATATTCCAAATGCCGAATGGTGGTTTGCTGAACCTGCAATATAACAAGGATAAGGATAGCCTGGATGTGGGGACTGTGACCAATGCAGGACTCTCTGTGAAGCATACCTTCCTTTCAGCCACAACCATTCTATGGACGCAAACATCAGCTCTGCGTATGAGCAACTGCTTGACATGGAGGAGTACCAGAAGGAAGAGGTACAAGAGGAGCACGTTGCCAAGTCCGCTTTCCGAAGATGAGAGTAGTATCGTAGTATATACTAATCGTAGGCTTTACTACTCATAGTAGGTACTAACAATAGTCAGCCGCAAGGAGTAATGTCCCTGCGGCTGATTTAATTTGGGGTCATTCCATATTATGAAGGAATGCTTGTAAATCCTCGTCTGGAATGCTCTTCAGTTTCACCGGCTTGAAGCCGTCCAACTGCTCCACTTGAAATATCTCGTCCACTCCATATTTGGAGCCATCCACCTTTACGCTCTCCATTTCATTGACGGAGGTATAGCCATACTCCGTTTCATGCAGACCGCATACGATGGTGAACAACGTGGTGTCGTTACCTTCCGGCTGTCCTTCAAGTACGAACCAACGGACGTGTCCGATGAAGAATATTGCCACACAAACGGCATCCTTGCCTTTGCCGTCCTGTGAATACAGAGGATAGGATTTCAGTATCTCCTCCAATACGGGTGTAATCAATCTGCTTGCCATAGTCAATCGTTGTTAAGTGTTCTGTAATACATTCTGTTCTCTACAAGGTGTTCGATGGCCTCTGCTGCCAATCGGCACACCCACTCGTCACGCTGGTCATAACGACCTTTTGATAGTCGTTGGCAAGGCGTTCCAAGAAGGCAAACACCACCTTGCCCTTTTCGTTGATAAGATAGCGATGGTCATCTGCAAGGGCATTGCCTACCTTGGCGGCTGACCCCATCTGACCGTTTACGAACCGTGAGAAGCACTCGACAAATGCCTGCTCGTTTTCTGATAATCTGTGTAATTCCATACGCAAAGAAATTATTTGTTCAACTTGTTTTTCTTCCCTCCTTTTGAAGCCTTTCGGCTCCTCTTGTCGGGAACTGATTTTTCGTGCATCAAAAGACTGCGGAATGAGGGCGATAAGGCAAGAAAACAGACGGAGGAGTTAATGAAATACCCAAATCTTTGATTTGCGGAAAGCTGTCGTTCAGTCCTCTGCCTGTTAGCATGGCGGTACTTGACCATTCGCCCGGGCAGTAACTTTGCAAAGAAAAATGGGCATCGGCAAGTGGAATAGACACTACAAAACAGGAAAATCATTGATTTTTAGTGCATTTTTCTTTATTTCTTTCTTTGATTTAGGATAAAATATATAACTTTGCCTCCGAAAAAGTGTCACAAGTGACAGTTTTTCGTAAAATATGATAGTAAACAGATATAGATACATAGAACAGTTGAGCCGTTCAAAGAACAACGGGCTCATAAAGATAATCACAGGATTGCGACGTTCAGGCAAGTCGTTCCTTCTGAAGAAACTCTTTCATCAGCATCTATTGGATGAGGGCGTGAGAGAAGACCATATTCTCGTCATCGACATGGAGAGTAGGAAGAACAGAGAGTTCAAGAACCCGGACTACCTGTTGGACTGGGTGGAAAAGATGATGATTGACTATGAGACTTATTATATCATCATCGACGAGGTGCAGGAGGTGGAAGACTTTGTAGAGGTGCTCTCTTCCTTGTCAGTTACCGAAGGGGCGGATGTGTATGTCACAGGCTCCAACTCGCGTTTCCTGTCCTCTGACCTGGTGACGGAATTCCGAGGCAGAGGTGACGAGATACATGTGTGGCCACTATCCTTCAAGGAGTTCATGACGGTGTATGATGGTTCGAAAGAAGACGGTTGGGCTGAATACAGACTGTACGGAGGTTTGCCGCAACTACTTACACAGGTTGGGGATGAGAAGAAGGCTGATTTCCTGCGTCGCCTTTATCGCACGGTATATCTACGTGACATCTACGAGCGGAACAACATAGAACTGAGACCTGAATTTGAAGAATTGTCGAAGACCGTAGCATCCAGTATAGGAGCACCTGTCAATGCACTGAATATAGCCAATACGTTCAAGTCCGTAAGCAATGTGCAGAGCATAACCGACAAGACAGTGTCGGCTTATCTGGAATATATGCAGGATGCTTTCCTTATCGAAAAATCCGAAAGGTTCGACATCAAAGGACGGAAATACATAGGTTCGTTGTCCAAGTATTATTATCAGGACGTAGGTCTGAGGAATGCTATTCTGTCGTTCCGTCAGAGCGAGCCGACACATATCATGGAGAACGTCATCTACAATGAGATGCGTATGCGAGGATGGCTCGTGGATGTGGGTAACGTCTATCATCGAGTGAGGAATACGGAAGGAAAGCAGCAGAGGGTGACATTGGAAGTGGATTTTGTCTGCAACAAAGGGAGCGAGCGGATCTACATCCAGTCGGCGTGGCGTATGCCCGATGCAGAAAAGATGGAACAGGAGAAACGGTCGTTGCGTCTTGTAGATGACTCTTTCCGCAAACTGCTGATCGTGGGAGAACATACCAAGCAGTGGAGCGACGAAAACGGCATACAGATAATGAGTATATATGACTTCCTGCTTGACTGGTCAAGTACTGAGAAACACGGATAAAAAAAAGATATGCGCATAGAATATGCGTTAATACATATATGATTAAGGGAGGGCCTATCCATCACGGACAAGCCCTCCCTTTCTAAAATTTATCAATGAAAAAAAAGTTTTAGTGCTCTTGTTCGGAGCTGTATGTCTGGCTATAGATACAGCAGGATTCTGGTATGGCGGTTCGCCTCATTGGGCGAGTAATCGTCAATGCCGCCATCGAAAATCTGAGAGATGGTGCCATTTTCCATACCACGTTTCATCAGTTCCTCTGCAATGAATCTGGCACGGGAACGGCTGAGGTTATCATTGATGGCTTCACTGCCTGTGGCACTGTCGGCAGCGCCGATGACCTTAACTTTCAAGCCATATTTCTTGGCGATGCGTGCTACTTCGTCGAGATTGACGAGCTGTGACCTGTTGAGCAACCTGTCAGTGCCAAGTTCAAAGAAGAAATAGATGGGCGCACCTATGCAAGCCTTTCCTGAGTGGATGAGCGATAGGTAATCGTCTTCCGGCTCACCTTCAGCATTGCCATATTCTTCTGTACAAGAGGCGGACTCCATGACCTTTGTCTTTTGACCATTACCATACTTGTCTCTCATTCTTGCACGCAGCGAGTTGAGACCGCTGTAGTCGTTTCGAGGATAGCCATTTGTGACGGAAGAAGCGGCATCGTCAGAAAAGAGGTGGCCGTACTTGTCCAGAAGTCCCTCGATGGCAAGAATCTTGCGCAGCTGCTCCAGAGTCTGACAATCTCGATCGTGCTGGGCGTGATAGCGGCTGTTGCTGTCAGAAAGGATGAGGCGTATGCCGAAAGCCATTCGTTCTGTGCGATGTACGGGCGAGCGTCTATCACTCGCTTCCAGCCAGTCTTGCCGATGCGGACAGAGAGGCCGAGGGATGCGGACAGCAGATGGTCGCCAAGGCGGTGTGCCTTGCCATAGCCGTCAAAATCCTGCATGGTGGTCATGTTGCCTATCTCTGCCGTAACAGCAATGCGTGGGGAGAGATGATACTGCCCCTGTATGCCGTAGGAAATGGCAAAGGGCTTGTGGGCATTCACCTTGTTGTGCAGCATACCCACGCCCACGTATGGAATGACACTCCATCTGGCAAGAGTGTGTACATCGTCCTTGTAGAGGTTGCCGAGGACATTCCACATGAAATCAGCACGCAGGTACTGGTAGTCCTGCGAGGAGTTGTTGCAGTCGTTGAACTGCATACCGCCATAGTTCAGACGACCGCCGACGGAAGGTGTGAACCATTTGCCGATCGACACGGAGAATGCCGGTTTCATGCGACCGAATAGGTCGTTGCATCCGAGCGGTTTGCCGAGGAAGACCGTAGTTCCTCCTGCCGCTTGGACAAACCAGTTGTCCGTCCATGGCGAAGCTACCAATGCCCCTTTCATGTAGGAAGGTTTAAGCGGACGAAGCATACCGTCTGCCGAAAGTCTGCATACAACGGTGGTGGTGTCCGCCGTGCGGTGATAGTCTTTGGCTTGCGCACCCAATGAAAGGGCGAAGCCAAGGGATAGAATAAGTATTTTTCTCATGTTGTTCAATTTAATCTGGTGAATACTATAACAGGTGATACGTGACAGTGCCGCTTATCGTTTCTTCCTTTTGCCGGAAGAGGGGCGCATCATGCGTGCAGCTTTCATCATGCAACGGCGTGCCCAAGCGCGTTCATCCTCGTCATCGTCACGTCCCCATTTGAGGTCGGACGAACTGCCGCCACCGCCATGACCTTCGGCAAAGGTGGTGGCATCATCGACGTAGCCGAGGAATAGAAGCGTGGCACAGTACATCACCTCCGTTCCATTCTCCGCAAAGGCCTGAAGCAGGGAACCGTCAAACACGTCCTTGCCCTCATTGGAAAGCCGTGCCACACGTTCGGAGAACTCGCTGACCATGTTTTCGAGAAGGGCATTTCTGAGAACGGTGTCCGCACCTTGTCGGATAGTATCGGAATATCTGTGTGCCTCCTGCCGCAACTCCTCCGTGCGCTCCTTCATGGCGGTCATCTCCTCACGCAGGGCATCGAGCTTGCGGTCAGCCTCTGAGAGCTTCTCCTGCTTGTCGTCCAGTTTCGACTGGATAGCGGACAGTTCCTGCTCCAGCTCTTGGACTTGCTGACGGAGAGCATCAGGATTGTCGTGACCTGCAAGAATCTGCCGATGCAATTCAGCAAGTGCCGCCTCCTTCTCAGCCTTCTCCTGCAAGAGGTTGTTGACCATTGAGGTGAGTCCTTTTACTCTCCGCTCTGCCAGACGGATGTCCGATTGGAGCGAGGCGAGTGTCCGCTGATGGGTGGCGACGGACTGCTCAATGGTGGTGCACTGTTCTGACAGCTGGCGGCGGTATTCTTCGGTGGTGCGGTGGCGTGCTCCCGTCTCTGAGACGGAAGTTCCGCGCTCCATGCCCCAACGCTTGTTGACATCGGCAAATTCGCTGTGCAGGGCTTTCATCCTGGCAGAAAACTCGTACTTGTCCTTTCCGGCGAATATCTGTTTGTATGCAAACTTGCCGTCCTTGATTGGCAAGAGGGTGCAGTGAACGTGCGGATTGGTTTCGTCCAAGTGTAAGATGAAAGCGACGATGTTCTCCTCACCGTATTTGTCCGCAACAAAGCGGTAAACATCCTTTGCCCATTCCTCAATGTCCTTGCATCGGGTTAGATGCGAATTGTCCGCTCCGTGAGTGAGATTCACCTTCTGGTCACCGAATGCCAGTTCCGTCATACGTTCTCGTGAGCCTCCGAAGATGAAATTGACCACTGTGCGGAAGCGTGGCTCTGCCAGTCCCTCGTTGGGGTCTTTGATTCCACGGCTCCGCAGGATGTCTGCCATGCGCTCCGGGATGCTTCGGCTCTTGTCTATAGGACAAACCTTGCCGCCCCGAACCTCGAAGTTGAGCCGCTCACGGCTGCGGTCGTAGTTGCCTGTTGATTCAGCGGATCCCCAACCCTTTTCCGTCCAACGGCGTTGGTGCTCGTTGCTCTGTGCTGTGGTGATTCCCTTAGATGGTCGGAAATCCATAACCTGTTTTGGTGTTGCCATAACCTATTTCCTTTTATGTGTGTACAACTCTCCTGTCTCCAGCTTGCTGCTTGTAAGGACAGCCTCCCGATGGTCGGAGACCAAGAGGGGTATTAGGCTACCCAAATTCCCTCATTTCCGACCAACGGGCAAGCCCGATTATTTTACAGCAATGGCAGACGTGTAAACACTGTGCCAGTAGAAAAGAAGAAGCGTTGTACGGTGATTATTAGAGGTTAATACAGCCTTTTGATGGACAGGAGCCCTCTTGGTTGGCTACAATGGCAAGGAACGGTCGGCAGAGTGACTGAAACTGTGACTTGATGGCTGCGCTTTCCTGATGCAAGGCTGGTGAGCTGCCATCCAATGCCAATTCTGATATTGCCTTTGCCGCCTCGATGAATGAGAGCCAGTCTCCTCCCAGGTCTTTGTAAAAGAAGGGAAGAAGGGAGGTAACGAGGGCGTTATCTGTTTCCTGCGAAAGCACCTGATGGAAGGTGGCTTCGCAGACAGCTGTGAGTGCAGTCATACAAAAGGCGTGTCCTACAGATTCGGGAATGTTTCTTCCGCATGGCACCTTGCCAATTGAATTGCCATTGTCGGCTTTCTGCAAGATAATGGCTACTTCCTCTGTTGCATCTTCGTAGAGTTGTTCACATTCCGAGGCGCAAGCCGATGCGGACATCTTGCCGCTTCGCCATTCGTCCAATGCGGTACACATCTTCTGGCGGAACACATCCAAGGCTGCGTCAATCGGAGAAACGGCAGGTGTCTCAGCCAACATCGGGATGGTGATGATTTGGCTCTTCGTGAGACGGGTGACGGAAATCTGGTTCATCTTCTCCAACTGCTCGATGAAGGTGCGGACAGTGGCGCGGTGCCAATGCCAGCATCCTGCCAGTTCGGTAATGGTGATTACAAACTGCCCGTTGGACAGGCTGAACTCCTGCTTGCACAGATCCTTGGGGATGTACTGTACAGAAGCCTTGTCTACAAGGTCAAGGTAGGCTTCGAGCTTCGACAGCCTTATCCCGGACCTCTCTTTCAAGAACTCCAACAGGGACATCCGTTCAGACATCTTGCCGGAACTCGTTCTATGTTTCTGTTTCTTCATTTCAATAATCTGTTTGGTGAATACTGTTGTTTGTCGCCAGCTCCATTATACAAAAGGAACGGCATGATACAGGTGATACTTAATAGTAGTATATGATGAGCATTTCTGTGTCTTCGAGGAGCATCTTGCGGTCAGCCTTGTTCTTCCACAGCGATATGACTATGCGCGAGGGATAGAACAGTGATGCCAGAAGGACAAAGGAGATGGTGACAGCAAGCGTGAACAGATGAGGAGTGAAGACAAACACCACTGCCGCCAACGCGGCGATGCAGAAGGGTGTCCGCTCCTCGTGCAGACGCTGTAGCCACCTCTCCACATCCATAAAGACAAAGAATATGGCAAACGCTATGGTGGAAGCCACTACGCCTATGTCGTTATAGTGTACACAGAGGTAGAGGAAGTGGAACACGTACAGCAGGATGAGCAGCATCAACCGGTAGAGCTTCCTTGCTGTCACAAGCGCGGTCATGCGCAGATAGAACCGTGTCATAAACTGTCTGCGGCTTCTGTGCAGAATCATCGTCACAAAGAAGAACGCTGACATCAGGATGAGAAACAGTATCTTACTTGTCATAATATGTATAGCATGTGAATAATGGAAGTGGACTCAGGTCGGGCTGGACGACACCGTGTGTGGCAGTGGATATGATACGCTCCACATCCTCCAGTGTCAGTTCTCCCTTGATTATTCTCTGACGGAAAGCTCCGTCGGTTGTCCGAAGGCTCTTGATAGCCTGTTCCAAGTCGTACTCGGCTATCTGCCACACTTGCCCTCTCGTGTAGGGGAAATGATGGTGGATGGCCTTGACCACAAGCACACGGCTGAGGATGTCGGTCATTCTGCCGTTCCTGACTATCGTGTGGTTGCGGACAGTGGCGATGCTCTCAATCTCCAGCCATGTGCGGTGACGGTCGAGAAGATGGATAATCTTCATGTAAAGCGTTTCCTTCATCAGATGGTCGGGAGCTTGTGGCATGACTTTGGCCTTTGTTGTGGACAACAGAATGGAGCGTTGTTGCGGTAGAACAGGACTGTCATCTGGCAAATGTAACTTTCAAATGAAGTCGAGCAGGACTTCCTCCTTGGGCTTCATGTATTTGAAGAACCCGTTCTTGCAATGCAGACTGAGGTCGAGGCATACATCTGCCGACATGTGCTCCAGCGAGTCATAGATGGTCACTTTTATCTGGCTGACCATGCCACGCTCATCTGTGGAGCCGTTGACCTTGAACATCCGTCCGAAAGAAGGGTTGGAATAGGCACAGCAGCTGTGTCCGAACTCCGTATGACGGCTTGGAATGTGGTGATAGAGGATTATCATTTCCATCTCGTCTTCGAGCATATCCATCACCTCCTCTATCGTGAAAGGGGTGTTCAACTGGAAAGTAAGAAGCACGTAATCGTCATACTTGACAGGCTTCTCCATCTTGCGCTTGTCCAGCAGTTCTGGCAACTGCAAAGGCACGACGGCAAGGAAATCATCGCAAAACTGTTCTAACATAATCGTATTCTCTGTTTGGGGTGTTTATAATCTTGTGACATAAATCTTCATCATGAGCATGGGCATATCCGACAGGCGTTGCTTGTCGAGGTGCAGTTTCTTGGCCAGACCGTCCATCTCCTTGGGGAGCGCATCGGCTATTTTGTAGAGGTCTGCCTTGTCCTTGTCGGAGAGCACGCTCACGGAAAGGTCATCCATCGTCATGAACGGCTGCATCATCATCAGGAGGTAGGCGTGCATGGTGTGCTCGTCCTTTACCCTGCCACTATTCAGATCCTCGATAGCCGCTTGTGCGTTGCGCAGCAGACGGTGGTTGGTGCGCATGGAGAGGTATATCATTGCATCCTTGTGGGACAAATCCTTGCGGTCGGCGGCACGGAGTATCTCCCGACAGCAGTGTTCGGTGTTTCGTCTGATGTCACCGATGTCATCGTCAGCAAAATCCGGCAGGTATTGCAGGAAGGATTTGAAATACAAATGCTCTTCCTTGATGAAAGCGAGCAGGTCTTCCTTGCCGTGAATGCCTTGCTTGGCGGATTTTTGCAGGAACAGCAGGTAACGCTTCAGTACCGCCTGTTTACCACCTTTATTATATATAGGCAGGCTATCCAAGGAAGCGAAGAACGGCTGTGCTTCCTTCACGGCTTGCTGTAGTTCCTCATCACCAACATGGGAAGAGGTCTGTTCTCTGAGATAGAGCAGGTCGTGAAAGGTGCGTTGCTTAGACATCGCCATACGGCACAGCTCGATGTGGATGGAGTCGTTCAACTCATGATATACCGTGAACGGGTATGAGTGGGCTTTCCTGACAGTGTCACGTGAGATGCACGATGTCACGGAATCGTCCAACACGCGCCATTCGTTGACAATCTTAACTAATGTCTGAATTGAGACCTTGCCGTTCTGTCGAAGAGTGGTCAGAAAGCCATGATACTCTCTGATGGCTTCATCGCTCGAATGGAACGACTTCGTGCCGTTTCCGTCTGAACATGCTGTCAGCATGACTACGGCAAACGCAGTGGCAATACAAATGGCAAGTCTGATACAGCCATGCGAGTTTGATTTTGCATTATGCAATATTTGCTTCATGCAATGGAGGTTGGTTTGTCCTCCGAAAAGTTGGGTTTCATATTTCATTGTTGTCATTATTTTGAGTCTGATTTTGAAATTGACGGTGCAAAGTTAATGCGTTTCAGCGATATATTTGCAAGAATGACAGTAAGTTTAATCTTATTTGTGTATCATACTTGCGAGTATGATTTTCAATGAAATCAAGTGAAAAGAAAATGGCAAATTATCGTGTTTAAGTATGATTTTTCGTTCAAGTATGATTGTTTCTCGGAAAAATAGTGTACCTTTGCACTTGATTTCATTTAATAGCGTACAACAGTATGGCAAAAGTAGGTTACATCTTTATCGCCACCAATGGCGAAGAGTATGCAGAAGACAAGGCTTGGATGCAGCAATACGGCTGTGTTCAGGTGATAGAGGAACTGTCCGAACACGAGAGGCTGCGCCCGATGTGGAAGCAGCTCATATCGAGTCTGGAGCGCGGCGACGAGCTGGTGGTGTCGAGGTTCAGTAACGCACTGCGTGGCACCCGTGAACTGGCTACATTCATAGAATACTGCCGTGTGAAGGTGGTTCGCATCATCTCCATCCAAGACCGCATCGATACGTTTGACGAACTTTTCCCCGACACCAAGCCCTCACAGGTCATCCGTATGTTCGGGTCACTCTCTGAGGAGTGTGCCGTGCTGCGCAAGGCATCGGCACACATCATCCATCTGCAACAGAATATCCGGCCGCCCAAGAAGTCGGAAAGGGCACTGTCGAAACTGGAGCGTGAGAAGAATATCGTGAACATGTACAACGAGGGGCACAGCATAGATGACATCTTTGCCATCAGCGGCTTCACAAGCCGAAGTTCCGTGTTCCGCATACTCAACAAGCATGGTGTGACGCTGAACCGTGGACCTCATAGTGGACCGCTGAAGAAAAGGAATAAAGAATAAACAAAAAACAGATACAATGAATAAGACATTCAACATCTACTGTGATGAAAGCACCCACATGGTGCATGACGGTCATCCCTACATGCTTTTGGGATGTACAAGTATAGCATACACACAAATCCGCATGGCAAAAGATGCCATAAAAGATATTAAGAAGAAGCACGGCTATAGTGATGAGCTGAAATGGACAAATGTCCACGAGGCCACGTATAAAGTCTATGCAGAGCTTATAGACTGGTTCTTTATGAATGACATGGAATTTAGGGCTGTGGTTGTTGACAAGAGTCAGATTGACGAGAAACGAGAAGACTATACGTTTAATGATTTCTACTTTCGCATGTACTACCAATTGCTGCATCACAAGATGGACATGGATTATACATATAACATATATATGGATATCAAGGACACATGCAGTAGCGATAAGCTGGAGAGGCTCAGAAAAATAATGGAATACAACTCTTCCATTGGCAGGTTTCAGTTTATACGTTCACACGAAAGTGTCTTCATCCAATTGGCAGATGTTCTAATGGGAGCCATCAACTACAACCTTAGATATGAAAAGGGAGAAGTTGAAGGAAGGGTGAGAGCCAAAATGAAGCTGATTGAAAAGATAAAAAAACACAGTAATATCAGTCTCAACACCACAACTCCCAAATTTAGAAAGAAGTTTAATTTGTTTTTTATCGCACTGAAATAGCCAATGAGCAGTTTGAATATTATCAAGAAATACCCTGAGCTGCTGGAACTGGCATATCTCAGTGAACGAGAAAGAGAGCATGATCTTCATGCAATATTCAAGCGTGATATAGAAGATAACTGTCAATTCTCATTCAGAGGGTGGCGCATCTATCCTATAAAGACAGATGGCGAGATTGACATGGCAAGATTGTTCAAGCATCTTACCTGTGAAGAAATCATGGTTGAGAACGAAGACGGTACGACTTATCCAAAGCGAGTATTCGAGATGGCTCGTTCACAAAGGCTTCATTGGATAAATCACCATGTGAGAGAATTGACACCAGACAATCTGGATGTATTTACCATAGAAGAGAGGGACGGCAAAAAGCGTAAGGTCAAGAAAACATACATCTATGATAAAGTGGAAAAGTATGTTATTGTCTTGGAACAACAACGTAGCAACGGATTCTATCTGTTGACAGCATACCATCTTAACAAAGAGTATGGACTAAAGGCTTTGGAAAAGAAGATGAAAAAGAGATTGCAGACACCACTATAAAACGCAAGACCCGAATTGCATCAAAGGCAACCGGGTCTCGAAACTCCTTCTATCTATAGATGAGCGCTGCAAAGGTACGAATATTCTTTGAAATAACGAAGGTTTTTCATTGAATTCTTCTCGATTTTAACATTTGCAGGGCAGTATTGTAAGATAACAGGAAAGAAAATAGCATAATTTTACAGAAAATCGTAATGGAAACATTCAAAGACGTTATATCAAGTGACCAACTTGTCTTGGTCGATTTCTTCGCCACCTGGTGCCAGCCATGCAAGATGATGCACCCCATCCTTGAGCAGGTGAAGGAAGTGTTGGGTGACAGAATCCGCATCATCAAGGTAGATGTGGACAAGTATGGGGTGACTGCAAGTCAGTATGGCATACAGTCTGTGCCCACATTGATGCTGTTCAGACGCGGCGAAGTGTTGTGGAGGACGAGCGGTGTGATGCAGAAATCAGAGTTGCTGGCAACGATTGACCCGTTTTTAAGATAAAAGAGCAGAAATGTCAAAATCTAAATTAAAGTCTGTCCTCATGTCCATGGACAAGAGTGAAATAATAAAAATGGTATTGGAACTTTATTCTGCACGGAAAGAGGCAAAGGAATATCTTGACTTCTATGCAGAGCCGAATGAGGGCCAGAAGCTGGAAGAGTATAAGCACATCATACGGGAAGAGTTCTATCCGAGCAGAAACAGAGAGCCAAAGACACGCTTCTCAGTGTGCCGCAAGGCATTGTCCGACTTCAAGAAACTGAAGCCTTCGGAAGATTCAGTCGCAGATTGATGGTGTTCTATATGGAGAATGCCTGTCAGTTCACTTATGACTATGGAGACATGTGGGAGCAATTCTATGATTCTGTTGAGAGTAATTTCGACAAGACATTGCGCCACATCGTGCTTTATGACCTTTGGGACAAGTATGATTCCCGAATCAAGCAATGCCTTCGTTGGGCAAGCCCTTGTGGATGGGGATTTCCTGACGCACTGAATGATATGTATGAGGAAATGAAGGCGCAAAATGAGGAACTCCGAAAGAAATACAGGAATTTCAAGATGCCCATCAACGCTGATTATTAAACGAATATACTCAAATGGGGAAACCAAAGAAAAAACATAAGAAAGCGAAACAACTGCCCTTAAGCAAAGAAGAGCAGATTTTTCAAGCGGCAAGAGACCTTGCAGCTGAAATTGGCATATCCTATTCTGAGGCATTAGGGTTTACTTTGGGCATAAAGGACGTAACGTATGGTTGGGAAGAAGACTATACGGAAGAAGAGTTTCAGGCACTGATTGACCACGCTGTGGGAGACACTGATTATGAGCACACCCTCTATTGAATCATCTACACGAGAGGAACGTTTGGATTACGTTCTGAATGAATGGAGATGTCTGCACAACTGTGAGCTGTGCGGTAAGTGCCATATTCTGAAAGGCAGAAGCGAAGAAATACTCTATGCAGACTATATAGACGGCAAGCGGTCATATATGGATATAACATTAGAAATCAGAAGCAACAGATAATGATGTCACAGAAATACATATATCCATCGTTGTTCCAAGAGGAAGAGCCGCAAGAAAGCGTTCCTGGTGATAAGAAAGAGTATGACCTGACGAATCTCTTTGAGAGATTGGCAAAGTCTGATTTTCGCAGCCGGTTCCATCTGTCCAAGCAAGACAGGGAGTATGTAATGGAAAAGGGATTGCCGACGATACGAAAACACGCAGAGGACTTTGTGGCAAAAAGACTTGCTCCGGCTGTCATACCGAACGACGGCAAGCAGACTCCCATGCGTGGGCATCCTGTTTTCCTGGCTCAACATGCCACTGGCTGTTGTTGCGGGGATGCTTCTTCAAGTGGCATCACATCTCAGCAGGCAGGGCACTGACCAAGGAAGAACAGGAATATGCTGTTGCCGTATTGATGGCATGGATTGAAAAACAGATGAATAAAGGATGAAGATAGAAGAAGCCATAGTATATGTGATGGTAAAGCGAAATGGCGGCATGACAACCGACCAGATTGCCGATGCCATCAATCGTCATAGGCTGCACCTGAGAAAGGACGGTCAGCCTGTGACAAGCAAGCAGGTGTATGCAACAATCTGCCGTTTCCCTGAAATGTTCACAAAAGAAGCTGGCAGAATCATGTTAATGATATGACGTAACGATATGACAATAGATACAACCAACATGTGCTCACACCTTCAGAAGAAGTTGTTTGAACCAGAAGGTGTGTATTATCCTATATGGCAAGCCATGCAGGATGATGAGACCTTGACAGCAGTGGTACGAAGCAGACAGCTGCACATCTACAGAAACGGGAAGAAAATTCTCGTTCTGGCAGGTAAGGCACAACCGAAGATTATAAGGGAAGACAAAATACAAGAGTTAATAACAAGATTATAAACAAAACATCAAATCATCAAAACAATGGACGCAAAAGAAAAAGTATTGGCAACAATGAAAGAGGCTGGTCAGCCTCTCAACGCAGGTAAAATCGCAGAACTCAGCGGTCTCGACCGCAAAGAGGTAGATGCAGCCATGAAGCAGCTGAAAGCAGAGGGTGCAATCGTCTCTCCTGTGCGTTGCAAATGGGCACCTGCAGAGTAAGGTTTATACTGCTGTCTTGAAATATAGGCAGCAGTATCTTTATTTTTATCAAAATGTTAAGGTGAGGAATCTGAATATCCTTGCCTACGGACACAATTATCCGCTGCATCTTTTTGGGGTAAGGTGCAGACGTATGGCTGTCAGCGTATCTTGGTTTAAAGACGCTTAGCGGTCACGGCGGAAGTCGTTTCGTCTCTCTCCGCCGAACAAAGCTCTGAGCACATTGCCCAAAGCTCCGAACACGAAGTAGCAAACGATGATTGCAACAATATCGTCCATAAGCATTTTCTGTTTTATGGGTTATACACTATTATGAAGATTCACTATGTCCAATCCCTGCCTCTTGGCTTCTCTGACGGTGTAGAACGTGCCGCCCTTGGGATTGCCATCGAAGTAGGCTATGAGACGTGAACTGCGGTTGACCATATAGTCGTTGCGCCTCAGAAGGCAGCCATTGTAGTATTGCTCGCTCAATACGACCACGTCATCCACGATGCGCAGGATGGCATCATACTTGGCTTGCTCTTCCTTGCTCCACCGGTCAGACTGACCACGGAACGGCACAACGGCTATCACCTGCAAGTCCTTCAACTCGCATTGCAACGAAAGGGCGGCTTCTGCCGCCAGCAGGTCAAATCCCATTGCCATGCCACAATAGAAATACCGGTAGCCGTCGGCATACGCCTTGGCTATCTCCGATTTGAGACATTGCTTCAACTCCCTCCGCTTGGCGAAAGGTACGCTGCGGTGTCCGCTGAAGCATACGGACACTGCCTTGTCGTACTTTGTCATACTTTACCTTACTTTATAATGTGTGCGTGCGAGGAACATACCGCCAATAACACATGCCCCGAGCCTTTCGAGTTGGTTGGCATACTTGGCATAGCTGAGACCCTTGGTTATCACATCGTCAAAGACCAACACCATTTTGTTGTCGAAGAACGGCTCATCAAACTCAACGACATTCGCCTTGCGGACTTCATCCTCGTTCTTGCGGTTATCGTGGATGGTCTTACGCTCTCCGCATACCCTCACGTGCTCGTAGCCGTTTTCCGCTCCTGTCAATTCACACACCCTGTGGCAGAAAGCCTTGTAGCGGAGTTCGTTGCTCTCGCTTGTGGATGCTGGAACGGGGGCGAAGACGATGTTCACGCAACCCTTGCCGTAGAGTGTCAGCATATTCTCTGCGGTGCGCTGCGCCACTTCCTCGTAGGCTCTTCCGTCCTTGAAGTCAAACACTAATTGTCTGTCGGCAATCTCCTTCTCACCCACATTGCGGATGCGTGCGGGATAGTATTTGCAGAACCAAGTCTGAGGCTTGTCTAACTGCTTTTGGATTTGATAGTCATTCTTGTGTGCCATTGCTCTTATGTTTTTTCTTCCCTTATTTCGGAGGCTTTTCCTGCCTGCCCAAGGGATATTTTTTGCTTTCCAAGAGTGATGGCGATCAAAAAGCAAATCGGGAGCGAAAAATACGCTCTGCACGCAGAGGAAGATTTTTCGGTCAAATGCAATGGACGATTTGGTGTTTGAACAATCGCCAGCATTACCTTTGCAAAACAATATCCGCAGCGGCAAGGCAGGCGAAAAGAAATCTGTTATGTAAAAGAGGAAACGGGCGGGATGGCGTGGGGCGAAGCTGTATATGGGGAAGGACGATAGTTGATATGAGGGAAAAAGAGAAAATCTTGTAATAGGGAACGACATTGCCTTTTATCAGCATGGAGACAGTCCTACAAGCAGAGAAAACTATTGCCCTAAAAATGAGTTGGATAGTATTTTCTAAAAGTAGTATCGACTACGAATAGTATAATAGTCGAATAGTTTTTACTACCATACTACGGATAGTAAAGTCTGTTTATAGAAGAGATAGCGGTATCATCGTCTGTTCGGCGATGATACCGCGCGGCACTCATGTGTCATGCCGCTTTAGGTATTCTGTCATTGCCTCATTGACAATATCACGCAAGGACATCCCTTTCTTGATGGCGAGGTACTTCATCCTCGTGTGGATGCTCTTGTTGATAAGGAAATTGCAATGCACCGGCACTTCGGTAGTCTCAGAAACAGACACAGGTGGTGCTGGTGTAGTTTCTGTGACTATCTGCTCCTTACTCGGCTTCTTTGTGGAAGAAAGGAGTCCGTTGAGACCGCCTTTCATTCCCTCTTTCAACATACTGCTCTTGCTCATGGCTATGCTATTTTAAGTTTAACACTTCTTTTGCCAAAGACATATAATCACTGGCACCATTGGATTTGGGATTATACTCAAAGATAGTCTTGCCGTTGATGGGTGCTTCTGCCAAAGCCACATTATCACGGATGACGGTCTTGAAAACCTTCTCGTGAAAACTGTCATTGACGATTTCCCTCACGCTTCGGTTCAACGTCTTGCGGCGATCGAACTGGGTGATGACGATGCCGCCCACTTTAAGGTTGGAGTTGAGCCGCTCCTGAACGATGCGGATGATGTCCATCAACTTTGCCATACCTCTCATGGCAAGGTATTGCGCTTGAACAGGGATGATGATGTAGTCGGCTGCGGTGAGGGCATTCAAGGTCAGCAAGCCCAATGACGGTGGACAGTCGATGATGATGTAGTCGAAATGCTCTTTGGCGATGGCTTTGGTGATAAGTCCCTTCAAGATAAGCTCCCGTCCCGGCTCGCTGATAAGCTCTAACTCAGCCGCAGACAGGTCAAGGCATGAGGGTGAGACGGTGATGCCGTTGTGCAACTTGACCAACGGCAAGGTGTACTGTCCACACATTGCGCCATAGACTGTCTGTTCTTCCTCGATGGACAATCCCAAGGCTTCCGTGAGGTTGGCTTGTCCATCCATGTCAATAGCCAAGACGTTCTTCTTACTCAGTTGCAGAGCTGCCGCAAGGCTTACTGCGGTCGTACTTTTCCCTACACCACCCTTGTGATTTAATACTGCAATTATCTGTGTCATAACATGATACTACTATTAGTGAATACTACTTTACTATTCTACTACTGATAGTACATACTAACCATAGTAAAAGCGGATTTACTACGATTAGTACGTACTACTCTCAGTTGATACTACCCTCAGAAGGAAGGTCTTCGCTCTTGTCCTGCGGTGCATCGGCTGGCGGTACGGGAGCCTCGCCTCTGCCTTGGCTGCCTTGCGTGCCTTTGTTGCAGGTGTGTCGGTTGCATCCTTCTTCCCTGCATTGACAAAGGCGATGGAGTCAGCTATGATGCTATGCTGTATGTGGTTCTCTCCGTTGCGGTCTGTCCAAATGGAAGAAGTCAGTGTGCCTTCCACAAGCACCATACGACCCTTGGTGAGGTATTCAGCCAAACGGATATGGTTCTCCTTGCTGCTCTTCACCCTTACCCAAGTGGTGATTTGCTTGCCCTTACTGTAGTCGTCCACTGCGATGTCAACAGCCATGAATGTTCCGTGTGTACCTGTGATGACGCGGCAATCCTTTGCTCCGATGCGTCCGATAGTGTGAGTGTAAATCATAATGTGAAAATGTTATAGTGGCAAGTTGGTTAGACTTGCCGTTACCTTGTTATTTAAATGACTTTTCTTGTTGATTGAACATAAGCTATTGCTTCATTCATAATTTCTGCTCGTGACCTACTCTTGTTATCTTGCATCCACTCATCAATTTCAGATTTGAGGAACATGATACGTTTCCCCTTCTTATGGAATGGTATTTGTTTATTGCTTGTCCAACAATAGATTGTGTGTTCAACTGGATGGGTAGGGAGATACTCACTCAATTCGGAAACACTAAGCCATTCCAATCCCTTATCGGCTGAATTTGAGTCATTAGTGTGGAAAACTTTTCTTCTAAAATCTCCAGCTTGTTTATTACTAATGACAATGCTGATGGCAAGTCATTAAAACTCAATATTTGCTTTTCCATATCAATATATGTGTGGCAAGTTGGTTAGGCTTGCCGTTACCTTGTTATTAATATCCTTTCTTCGTCTGCCTTGTATTGGCGACAAAAGACTTGTTGCTGCCTGTGAGACTGATAGAGCCGCAATTAACAAACTCTCCGTCGGAATAGACTCTGTACTTCTGTCCGCTTACCTCATGCTTCTGTTTGATGCGCTCTCGCATCCACTTCTTGGCTGCGGTCAATGAGCAAAAGGTCTCGCTCTCCTTGGTCGTCTCGTCATATACGATGCACTGGGTCATACATGCTCCTACTTCATCCATGCACCTATACTCGACGTGACATAGTCCAACTGACCGCCAAATATGTCGCTTGGCTCTATGTCGTATTGTCCATCCCTCACTTCCTTGTCCTCTCCAAGAAGCGACAAGTTTCCGTCGGCATCCAAACGTGCTGCGTCTATGACGATGTCACGAGGCTCGTCAAAGAGATAACCTGCCACGATGGGCTGCTCTCCCTCGAAATGCACCTCAAAGCCTCCGTCCACCTCCGTGCCGTACTTGCGAAGAGCCGCTTTCAGCTCGTCCTGCTCCCGGTGCTGCAATGCCTGGAGTTGTCCGTGGATAGTGAGGTCTTGCAGTTCTGCCTCTCGTTTGGTGTGGGTTGCCTCGCCGGTCTTGCAGTCGATGTCATACTTGTGGTAAACCACTGGGATATGGTCTGCCGATGTGACAAGCCATGTGATGTTGTTCACTGAGAAGCCCTGTCTGGTGAGGAACTCCTCGATGTCTGAGCCGAGAAGGTGGTCGGCTACGTCAAGATACTCGATGCGTGCGTCAGCATCATGCAGGATGATAATCTTCATTGCCTTTCTATTTTTAGTGATACAAATAAGTTTGTCGCCCATGTCGCTGGACTTGTTTAACTACGTTGAAGAAACTTACGCTCAGCATAGTGAATAAATTCCCTCTGCGTTCGCTTAACCGTTTCTTTCTCTTCCCTCCTTTCGAGACCTTTCAGCCTGTGGAGGGATATTTTCTGCTCCCACAAGCCGCAAGAAAAGACATAAAGACAAATTATGTGTGAAGAATACTCTTTTCCGAGGAAAAGGAAGATTGTTCACAGTCACAAGACCTCAAGCAGAATTTGACGATTGTCTCAGACGCGGCTAACTTTGCAGGAAATATGCCTACCACTGCGCTGATTGGAAGAAGATTATTGATATTGGCTGCAAGAGGAATGATGTGTTATATATAAAGAGGTAAGAAGAAAGATTGAAACAGTAAGGGTGGGCAGTGAAGTGTTTGCAGGTCTGCTGTACCGACATAAAGCGAGTGTGTTGGCTGACCGGGATGCAAGTCATCAAAGCTTCAGCCTTGATAGCTTGTAGCACGGACAGACAATTCTCTCGCGTCGGTACTTCGGCATACTGTCAGCTTTGGCTAATAGCAACGTGTTGCCATCAGCCAAGGATGTCTGTATGACGACAGACCATGTAACGCTTCGCAAAGGCGTGGGGCAAAGCAGTATAATTTAGAAGTAGATAGTAACGTATATCAGGCAAGAAGAGACAGTTGCGCAACGGACAAATCGGGCACTCCTGTCAGCATGACAAATGTGCCTTGTCCTTGCCGCAGGACACTGAGGCAGATTGGACGTAGCAGACATGTCTGCCACATTCAATATGCCTGAGTGGACAAGAACTGCCTCTTGTATAGCAGAAGAGAAATTGTAAAACAGTTGATTAGTGGTAAAGGTGGTATGGGTGGGCAGAATGCATTACACGGACATTGCCGAAGCCCGATAATGGGACAGCCAGACAGCAATAAAGGCAGTTATCAGAAGTGTCAGTTTCTGATAGTGACATTGTTGGCTGCCTGTCACATGGGATTCGTGCGGTGTCCGTACAGTAATGCCGTTCTGAAGGTGTGGGGCGAAGCGATACAACGCACTTGGACGAAACCACCGCTTATAACAGAAAATATTTTGCAGTCAAAGAGAAGAAGAATAGTAAAGCAGGTGTGGGTGGGTAGTGAAGCTGTCGCAAGATTGACGGTCTGAATATCAAGGCGAGTGGATAGCCAGTAAAGGACACAATTATCAGAAGCCTCGGCTTCGGCATCTTGTGGCATAGATGGCAGTCCTCTCGCGTTCAGACCTTGGCATACTGTCTTTCTTGGCTAATAGCGACTTTGTCGCCATCAGCGGGAATATCTGTATGCAACCATCTTGGTGACGTTTCGCAAATGGTGAGGGACGAAGTGGTTAGAATAAAGGAAGACGGCGTTGCGTTATGGTTAATAAATGCACATGGTTGTTATTAGAGAAGATTATCACACGCTATAACAGCAGATTGATGTCCCTGAGCAAAACAAAAGCGACCCGAAGGTCGCCTTGTTATGGAGAGGAAAGGCTATTTCTTGCCTTTCTTGGTTGCTGGCTTGGCCGGCTCTTCCGCAGGAGTCTCCTCCTTGTCGGGACACTCGTAGAACTTGGTTGCAACATGATGATTCTGGAGTGCTTCACGCCATCCTTGTCTGTCCACTCCTCTGGCTTGAAGAAACCCTCGACGGTGAGCAACGTGCCTTGGTGAGCTTGTCGAATGATTCGGTGTGCTCGTTCTTGCGCCATGCCTCCATATTCATGAAAGCCGATACGCGGTTGGTTTCCTCGCCGTTCTTCTCCTGACGGCCTACTGCCAATGAGAAGCGTGCTACGCTGGCGTTTGCGAACTGACGGATTTCTGCATCCTTACCTACGAAACCTGAAACTGTGAAGTTGTTCTCGATCTTTTTCATTTTGAATTGAATTTAAAAGTGAAACTTAATTTTTACATGCATTCAAAAGCAGGGATGTGGCACCATGTGGGAAGCACCATGAAAATCGTTCGCAATACTCTTTTTGTCGTTGGCGGTAAGGGAGAAAAAGGAAGATTACGCACTATTTTATTGGTCACAGCGATAGCGGCCACACAAGAAGGAGGAAGTCCTTCGCAGCATCACGCTACCTTTGCATGGTAAAAATAAGTGGCTTTCAAATAGCTCAATTCAGAAAAAGACGGGGCCAAACAATGGAACAAAGGTTGTAAGCAAGGAGGCAATCCGTATGCAACAGACAGGGGCACTGCTATGGCTGTATGCCTGGAGAAACGAAGCGGGAAATCCGACCTTACAGCTGTATCATCAGAAGAGTGAGGAGCATGAACACTGATGCACGATGAACGACAAGCCTAAGGGTCAGCTTAGCAATAGAGCATCAAGCCAAAAGAGGACAGACATCAGAGGATTGGCGATAGCACTGTCATCATGCTAAGACCAAGTTCTGTGTCCGACAAGGAAGAGTCGCAAAAGACAGACGAGTAAAACCAAAAGGCGAAATGACCATTCCTATAACAAGGTACAGAGACGCTTAAAACGGCGAAGGGACTTTGGCGACGTATCGCTATACAGGTGTCGAAGCATCGCTTCTATAACAGGACTGGAGCAAGTGAGCAAACCGCACAACTTGCTCCCAAGGTATTTCAGTTACAACAGCCATAACCTCATTGGAGGATTGTCCTAAAAGAGTTTTTGCAGTCAAAGGAAGAAAGAGTCTGCAAGCCACATAGCCAACAGACTCTCTCCTGATTATTCACAGATGACAACATCATCCTTGTACTCCGTCACTTCCTTGCCGTTGATGAGCTGGACAATGACCTCACAACCCAAGTCCTCGACAATCGTTCCCTCTGTCTGACCTCTTCGGGGATAAAGCAAGGTGCAGAAACACCCTACAACGCCGTCCAACTGCTCCATGTCTATCGTTGCCATATCCGTTCCTCCTTGTTAGCCGAATGTGATTGGATTGATGCAGAAATTCGTGTCCTCTGCCTCATACTCGTATTCATTGATGAAGTCAATCATCTTCTGTTCGCTTCTTCCGTCCTGTGAGACACCAGTCTTCTCACACCACAACTTGATAGCATCACCAAAGGTGGAGTAAGCACCCTCACAATCCTCAAAGAGTTCTCCGTATGCAGTGACGTAGCACTCTTCGGGGAAGAAGTCGTTCTCATCGTGCGTATAGAAGATGTCGCAACCTGGCTCAACCTCTCGCCAACTGATTGAAAGTTCATCGCCAAGTGCCTTGTTCACCTCCTCAAAGAACAAGTCGCATGAAGACCAAGCACTTTCGGTGTCAAAGGACAAGAGGCATAATCGTCTTCCACGTTCTCCTCATACTCTGCCCAATAGATGTGTCCTCTCACCGAGATGCCTTTCTTCTCGTAGTCAATGCCATAGTGTTCTGCCAAGAGATACAGATACACATTATTACTGTTCACCTCCAACTCTTGGAGTGTGTTCCAAAGGTCTGCCACGGCTTTGCGTGAGCCTGTCACCTTGTACTGAGTGTCGCAAATGTTAGCCATAAGATAAAATTTTTATTTTCTTCCCTTATGTAGAACCAACTACCATCGGGATTGATTAAAGAATTATGTTGCCCCAAAAGGTGTTATGGCTCATCAATGCAAGGTTTTGCCGTCAAATACTACCTCTGCCACAATCAGAGCGTGGAGATTTCACGGACAAACCACAGGCACCGACCTTGCAGGATGAACGCCATGACAGGTACCTTTGCAACACAATTCTTATCAAAGCCCGATGGGGTGGTACATGGCAGACTGCATGGTACAGCAGTGTGAAGTGACGTTATAGGTGGAGATAAGGCTATAAGAGGTTTTTGCAGTCAAAGGAGAAAAGAGTCCACAAAGTGCAGTATCTACAGGACAAAAACACTTTAGTTTACCTTGTTAGCTCTTATATATATGCTAACCTAAAGTAAACTGTATATATGTCCGTCTAAAACCCGAAAACCGTACGGGTCAGCTTACGTCAGAAACAGAAGTATAGAACCATAGAAGTGGTTCAAGAAGTCTTTCTTCCTTTGACTGCAAAATATTATCTTTGCACGAATCATAATTGCCCTGTAGGATTTAATATAATTTAACACTCTTTGTTGAATGCAAGGAAGAACAGCTTCAATATGCTGAATATCAGTAGTATAACATTGTGTTAACCCTTAATCTGTAGAAAAGGATGTTATCATACAAAGTAATGTCCATTTGTACTTTTTCTATATGGTTTTATACTTACATTTGCATATCATTTGTATCTTGATAACAGTAACTAACTGATTATCAATATACTTTATATTTGAGAAAGTGAAGTAATATCACTAGATATAAATAGTAAAAAGGTGTGTAGCTTATCAAGTTACACACCTTTTCTTTTGTTGTATTTGGGTGATTTTATCGACTGGTTGTCTGAGTCTGTTTCTGTATTATATTGGGCTTTGTAATAAAGAAATGAAAGATTAGTGACAGACATATACTTATGTGAATCTGTATTTAGTGAATGTCGGTAAAGAATTTCTTTGGAACATAAATTGAATAGCAGCCTGTCAAAATATAAATAATTCAGAAAATAGCTGTCCTTTCACGGAAAATTGCTATATTTGCACCCCGAAGTATAAGTGGGATTCAATGTATAGTTTAGAGAAACAGATAGAAGTTAAAAGAGCTTATCCGGATTCGGGTTGGCTGAACATCATATTTTTTGTATTTTACTATTCTTGCATTGATCAGTCCTTTTCATATTTAGGCTGTGATATTTGTGAAAATTTAATAGTGAGAAAATACCTGAAATTGCTTGTTGGCAAGTTCAGGTATTTTTTGATGCTGTATAAGGACTAACTAACGATTCGGAACAATATGGAACCATTAAAACATGAATGCGGAGTTGCGTTGATTCGCCTGTTAAAACCGCTGGAATATTATCAGGAAAAGTATGGGACCTGGATGTACGGACTGAACAAGCTTTATCTGTTGATGGAAAAACAGCATAACCGCGGTCAGGAAGCGGCTGGTCTGGCTTGTGTCAAGTTACAGGCAAACCCAGGTGAAGAATATATGTTTCGCGAGCGCGGACTAGGCTCGGGAGCGATTACCGAAATATTCAGTACGGTTCACAGTTGTTTCAAGGATTTGACACCCGAACAGATGGCCGATGCAGAATATGCCAAACAGTGTCTGCCTTTTGCCGGTGAGTTGTATATGGGACATTTACGCTATTCAACGACGGGTAAAAGTGGTATTTCATACGTGCATCCGTTTTTGCGGCGCAACAACTGGCGTGCAAAGAATCTGGCACTTTGCGGAAACTTCAATCTGACCAATGTGGATGAAATCTTTGCTGACATTACAGCCGACGGCCAGCATCCCCCGTAAATATGCCGATACTTATATCATGCTGGAACAGGTGGGACATCGCCTTGACCGTGAAGTGGAACGGCTTTACCAGCAATGCAAAGAAGAAGGTCTGGAAGGAATGGATATAACACATGCCATTGAAGACCGGATTGATCTGACCAATGTATTGAAAACTTCAAGTCCGAAATGGGATGGGGGATATGTCATCTGCGGTCTGACCGGTAGCGGTGAAAGTTTTGCCGTTCGTGATCCCTGGGGAATTCGTCCGGGATTCTGGTATATGGATGATGAAATCATGGTACTGGCTTCTGAGCGTCCTGTTATACAGACTGCTTTGAACGTACCGGCCGACAGCGTACATGAACTTCTTCCAGGACAGGCTATTCTGGTCAATAAGAAAGGAGAGATGCGTCTGGCACAGATCAATGAGCCGAAACAAAAGAAGGCCTGCTCGTTTGAACGCATCTATTTCAGCCGCGGAAGTGATATGGATATTTATCGCGAGCGCAAGCAGCTGGGTGAAAAACTGGTTGATCCGATTCTGAAAGCCATTGACCACGACGTGGTACATACGGTCTTTTCATTTATTCCCAATACGGCCGAAGTAGCCTTCTATGGTATGCTGGAAGGTTTTGACAATTATTTGAACCAGCTGAAGGTACAACGGATCGAAGCATTGGGACATAAACCCAGTCACAGCGAACTGGAACAGATTCTTTCCCAGCGTATCCGCAGTGAAAAGGTGGCTATTAAAGATATCAAGCTGCGTACGTTCATTGCCGAAGGTAACACCCGCAATGATCTGGCAGCACACGTATACGACATTACTTACGGAAGTCTTATTCCGTACGAAGATAATCTGGTGATTATTGATGAC
>ENA-OQHA01000031-OQHA01000031.1-human-gut-metagenome-genome-assembly--contig:-NODE-31-length-70889-cov-4.867768_pt1 | contig 70889 bp, 81 predicted proteins | sample MGYA00242558_ERZ504707 | MGnify/ENA primary metagenome ERZ504707 (study PRJEB26092, sample SAMD00036197) | human gut metagenome | host: Homo sapiens | study: EMG produced TPA metagenomics assembly of... | reverse complement strand
TTCACTTTTTCTCCACCTTGCTGTTCTTTTAGTCTACCAGCTTGTCCAGTTCTTTTACATATTCTGTCTGGCTGGAAATCTTGTGTTTTGCCTGCGCCGCATATTTGTTGACTGCCGCCTGCGACTTTTTGATTGACTGCATCGTGCCGGCTCCTGCCACGCATCCGCCCGGACAGGCCATGCCTTCGAGAAGATAACCGTTGTACTTTCCGGCCTTTGCCATTGTCAGCAGTTTCCGGCATTCCTTCAGACCTTCTGCATTTGCCATCTTGATTTCGCGGTCCGGGTATTTTTCACGGATTACATTTTCCACAGATTTTGCAACGCCGCCGGAGACAGCAAAGTTTCTTCCGTCCACCGATGCATCGCTGACGCCGTCCGGATCTTCCTCAAGTGCACTCACATCTACCTGGCGCGCATCGAAAATGCCCGACATCTCTTCAAACGTCAGAACGAAGTCCACCTCACTGCGGACAGACCGGCGCATGGCCTCCAGTTTTTCGCCGCACACGGTCCGACAAAGACAACCTTCGCATTCGGATTGTGTTTCTTGATCAGACGCGCCGTCAGCGTCATCGGGGTCAGTGCCATCGAGATACAGTTAGCGTAATCCGGGAACAGTTTCTTCGCCATTACAGACCAGGCCGGACAGCAGGATGTCGCCATAAACGGCAGTTTCTCCGGAACTTCGTTCACAAAATCCTCTGCCTCCTGTGCCGCACAGAGATCCGCTCCGATCGCAACTTCAAAGACATCCGCAAAGCCGAGCTTTTTCATCGCCGCACGCAGTTTTCCAGGCGTTACTTTCGGTCCGAACTGGCCGACAAACGCCGGTGCCAGCGCTGCATAGACGCGCTCTCCCGACTGGATCGCACGGATTACCTGGAAGATCTGGGATTTGTCCGAAATAGCGCCGAACGGGCAGTTGACGAGACACTGGCCGCAGGATACACATTTCTCGTAATCGATATCCGCTTTTCCGTTCTCATCTGAACCGATGGCATCCATTCCGCAGGCTCTCGCACACGGACGCTCCTGAATGATAATAGCCTGGTATCCGCATACCTTGGCACACTGACCACATTTGACGCATTTATCCTGATCAATATAGGATCGTCCATTGGTGCGGTCCAGCGTAATGGCCTTTTTCGGACAGACTTCCACGCACGGATGTGCAAGACATCCCTGACATCCCTCCGTGATCAGAACCCGTTTTTCATGACAGGCGTTGCATGCAAATTTGATGACATTAATGAGCGGCGGTGTATAATACGTCTCCGCCTGGTCCGCCAGTTTGATATTGTCCGAGATCGGGGCGTGCTCTGCCGCGCTTCTGCACGGAAGTCCCATTGCAAGGCGAAGCCGCTCTCCTACAATCGCCCGCTCCAGAAACACATCATTCTAAAATTTCCGACCTCACCGGGAATTACACGGTAAGGAATTTCCTCGATCGTCTTTTCCACCGGGGAGTCCACGTCATACGCCATTTTTGCAACTTCCGTAAAAATGGCATGGCGGATTTCCTGAATTCTTGTTTCTACTCCTCTCATTCTTTCTTCCTCCTGCTGTATTTTCCTCCGCATCTTTTCAGTTAAAATTATTCCGCTTTCTATTACTATACTTGATTTCGAAAGTATTGTCATCTTTTTCCCGTATTTTTGCTGAAATTTCGGTCTGCACAAAAAAAAGAACCTGCCGTCTCTGTATCATTTCACAGAAGTGACAGGTTTCTTATTTTTACCGCTCCCAGAGATCCGGGGCGAGTTCGTCTTTTTTCATACGCTGCATCAGTTCATCCACAGCCTGTTTCGGGTTTTTGTTTTCAAACAGAACCTGATTGACTGCCTGAATGATCGGCGTTTCGATTCCGAATTTTTCTGACAAGGTAAGCCCCGCTTTTGCGGAATAGACACCTTCAACAATCATTTGAACCTCATCCATCGCCTGCTGCATTGTTCTTCCCTGGCCGATCAGATATCCTGCTTTCCTGTTCCGGCTGTGTACGGACGCACACGTTACAATCAGGTCACCGATGCCGGAAAGGCCATAGAAGGTTTCCGCATGGGCACCCATCGCCGTGCCGAGCCGTGCAATTTCCGCGATCCCGCGGGTAATCAGAGCCGCTTTCGTATTGTCGCCGTAGCCAAGACCATCCGCCGTTCCGGCTGCCAGTGCGATGACATTTTTCAGAGCTCCGCCAAGTTCAATTCCCGTGATGTCCGGGCTTGTGTAAACGCGGAAGACCGGACTCATGAACACATTCTGCACATACAGTGCGCTCTCGCGGTCATGCGCGCCGACAACGATCGTGGTCGGCAGGCCGCGGCCGACTTCCTCTGCGTGGCTCGGTCCGGAGAGAACAACGACATTCGCTCCCGGCACTTCCTCCTCGATGATCTGAGACATCGTCATCAGGGTATCGGCTTCCACGCCTTTTGCCACATTGACGATGAGCTGGCCGTCCGGAATATCCGCCGCATACTTTTTACATGTGGTTCGCACGTACGGGGATGCTTTTGCCATCACAAGGATGTCCTGTCCGGAAAGGGAGCCGCGCACATCGCAGGTGAACTTCATTTCATCCGGCAGTCTTACGCCGGAAGCTTCGTTAGATGCTCTCTGTGTTCCTTTAAGCTCTCAATTTCCTTTTCATTTTCCGAGCAGATCGTCACGTCATGCCCGTTGTTGCAGAGCAGGAGGCCGAGGGCGGTTCCCCAGCTTCCTGCTCCGATGATGCTAATCTTTGCCATATTTTATTTCTCCGACTTTTTGGATAAATACGTTTTCCGCTCTGTTCCCGCGATGAGACGCTTGATGTTTGCACGGTGCTCCCAGAAGGCAAGCACGGCAAGAAGTGCGATCACCACGTACATCTCATAAAGATACGGCGGTTCCAGCGCAAAGCAGCCCGCCTGTCCCATGATAACGGCCATTGCAAAAAAGACAACGTAAACCATCATGGAACCGAGGGAAACATAGTGTGTTACTGCAAGATTCAGGAAAAACAGCGCTGCACAGACCAGCGTGATTCTCCAGTCAAATGAGATAATCAGACCCGCGGTCGCAGCGATTCCTTTTCCGCCGCGGAAGCCTAAGTAAAACGGGAAGTTGTGGCCGAGAATCGTTCCGGCCGCAGCATACACCGTCAGCAGTTTCAGTATTTCCGGGTGCGATGCACCGAAGATCAGCCGTACCGTCAGGACCGCCAGAATGCATTTGATGCAGTCGCCGGCAAGCGTGATGGCGCCTGCTTTTTTCCCTAAAGTCCGGAGCGCGTTGGTCGTTCCTGCGTTTCCGCTGCCGTGTTCCCGGATATCAATTCCCTTCGTCCTTCCATAAATATATGAGGTCTGAAAAAGGCCAAATGCGTATCCGATCAAAAGGCATATGATCCGTACCATAACTCTTTACTGCTCCTTCTCTTTTCGTTCTCTGATGATGAATTTCAGCGGTGTGCCGCGGAAGCCGAACGACTCTCTGATTTTATTCTCCAGATATCGAACATAGGAGAAATGCATCAGTTCTTTGTCGTTGACGAAAATAACAAATGTCGGCGGTTTGACCGAAACCTGTGTCATGTAGTAGATTTTCAGTCGTTTTCCACGGTCTGACGGCGGCTGCTGCATTGCCATTGCCTCGGTCAGAATCTCGTTCAGGACACCGGTCTGTACGCGCAGGTTCTGGTACTGCAGAACCATGTCGATCGTCTCGAACAGCTTCGGAAGACGCTGTCCTGTCTTCGCAGAGATGAAAAGAAGCTCTGCATACGGCATGTAAGCCAATGTATTTCTTACTTTTTCGGTAAAGCGGTAGATCGTCTTGTCATCTTTTTCCAAGGCATCCCATTTATTTACCGCAATGATCATACCTTTTCCACGCTCATGGGCGATACCGGCAATTTTGGCATCCTGCTCGGTGACACCCTCGGTTGCATTGATCAGAAGAACGACGACATCTGCGCGCTCTACGGCAGATACTGTACGGATGATGCTGTACCGCTCCAGCTCCTCTTTGATCTTGTTTTTCTTTCGAAGACCTGCGGTATCGATGAAAATATATTCATTTCCATTGTGCATGATCGTGGTATCGATCGCATCGCGCGTCGTTCCGGCGATATCGGATACGATGACACGGTTCGAGCCCAGCAGTTTGTTGACCAGGGAGGATTTTCCGACGTTCGGTTTTCCGACAATGGCGATGCGCGGAATCTCGCTCTCCTCCTCGTTTTCCATCTCCGGATCAAAGTATCCTGTCACCTCATCGAGCATATCGCCGATGCCGAGCTTTCCGGATGCGGAAATGGCGTGCGGCTCTCCGATGCCGAGGTTATAGAATTCATAAACATCCATCATCTGACGGTCGAAGTTGTCGACTTTGTTGACCACCAGCACAACCGGCTTGCGGCTTCTTCTGAGCATATCAGCTACTTTTGCATCGGCATCTACAAGGCCCTGACGGACGTCAGTGATGAAGATGATGACATTTGCGGTATCAATGGCGATCTGCGCCTGGTCTCTCATCTGGGAGAGAATGATATCTTTGGATTCCGGCTCAATACCGCCGGTGTCTACCAGCGTAAATTTGTGGTTCAGCCACTCCACGTCGGCATAAATACGGTCACGGGTTACACCCGGTGTGTCTTTTACAATCGAAATATTGTCTCCGGCTAATACATTAAACAGGGTGGATTTACCCACGTTCGGCCGGCCCACAATTGCTACAATCGGCTTGCTCATACATTGTTCTCCTTCTGTGTATCGTCTCCTGGTTTTCCTCCACAACGGCTTTCACCAGGTCGCTGCCCGGCTCATCGATAATCTGTACCGGTGTTTTCAGGCGCTCTTCCACCTCTTCCACCGTCACATCGTCGAGAAAGACGTTTTTTCCCGAACGGAGCATGTTGCACGGAAGCAGCAGGCAGTCGCCAAGATCTCTTCCCTCTAACTGCTCCATCAGATCCTTTCCGGTAATCAGACCGGATACGGTAATGGATTCTCCAAAGAAATAGTTGATAATCGTGATAACCTCCGCCTGTACATTCGGATATTTTTCACGAATTTTCTGCATGTGTTTTTCCAACGACGGCGCCGCAGCTTTTCCGGTCGCAATCGTTACATGGCGGTGACGGTCGTCCCCTTCTCGTTTCGAAAGTTCTTCCGCAACCTCGTCCTCCAGAAGCCGGAGCATTCCCACTCCGTTTTCCAGCTGGATATAGCCATCGTAATTTTCCTCCTCCGGGATCGGCTCTCCCGCCAGCAGATACCATTCATCACCAGCATGGATAAAGTGAAGTCCCCACTGTTCATACAGCTTTTTCTGCCATTTGTGAATCGTGGCAAGAACTTCTTTTGCATCCTCCTGGTAAACGGTTCCAGAGGCGCCAGTCCGTCGCGGTATTTCGAAAGTCCGACCGGGACAACCGAAACACTTTTCAGATGCGGCAGATATTTTGACAGATCCGAAATACTGCGCTCCAGCTCTGCGCCGTCGTTGTATCCCTTGCAGAGCACAATCTGTCCATTCATCTCGATTCCCGCCTCGTAAAGGCGCTGGACCTTCGGAAAGATATTGCCCGCAAAACGGTTGTGCAGCATTTTGCAGCGGAGCTCCGGGTTCGTTGTCTGGAACGAAATATTGATCGGTGCCAGATGGTAGCGGATAATCCGGTCGATATCGTGGTCGCTCATGTTGGTCAGTGTAATATAGTTTCCCTGCAGGAAGGACAGACGCGAATCGTCATCCTTAAAATACAAGGTGGGACGCATTCCCGGCGGCATCTGATCGATGAAGCAGAAAATGCAGTTGTTGCTGCAGGAACGGTACTGATCCATGAACTCGTTCTCGAATGTGATGCCGATTTCCTCGTCATACTCTTTTTCGATTTCCAGGTCCCATTCCTCGCCGTCCTTTTTCCGGATCGTGAGTTCCAGATACGTGTCGTTGGTCTGGAAGTGGTAATCGAAGACGTCCTCGATGATTTCCCCGTTCACGCGGAGCAGTTCATCTCCCGGTTCGAGTTCCAGTTCTTCGGCAATACTGCCCGGTTCTATTGTCTTAATAATGTGTTTCGTCTTGTTTTTCACAGATCTTACGTTTTGGCCTTTCCATTTACTTCTTTATAACTTCTCTTTGCCCAGTAAAAAGCGTGCTTTTTTGCATACCTTCCGGACATTCATCCATTATAATAACAACAACCTGCACAAAAAGCAAGGATTCTTTCGTTTTTTGCTTGACGCGCCCTTTCCCAAGATGATATAAATAGGAAGTAAATGGTTTGTAAAAAATGTCGATTACTGGAGGTTTGTATGGCTAATTTAGATTTACTTGAAAATTCCATTCCGGTTGCTCCGTTAAAGCTCGCAGCTCTGCCGGGCAGTATGGAAATGGCAAAAAAGTCGATTCGTATCTGGTTCAGTTCCGTAAAGAGCTCGCCGAGCGCCGCAACGGGGTTTCCTTTTCCGGATATTCCGAGGATTCTTTTCTGATTGACTGCGAGTGCCCGCGTTTCGGTTCCGGCGAAGCAAAAGGAAAGATCAACGAATCCGTCCGCGGTGCCGATCTTTACATCCTGGTTGATGTCTGCAACTACAGCATCACTTACAAGGTCTGCGGCTACGAGAACCACATGTCACCGGATGACCATTATCAGGATCTGAAACGTATCATCGCTGCTGCAACAGGAAAAGCACACCGGATCAACGTAATCATGCCTTTCATTTATGAAGGAAGACAGCATAAGCGCACCAAACGTGAGTCTCTCGACTGCGCACTTGCTCTGCAGGAGCTGATGAACATGGGTGTTTCCAACTTTATCACCTTCGACGCACACGATCCTCGTGTCATGAACGCAATTCCGCTCGGCGGCTTTGACAACTTCATGCCAACCTACCAGTTTTAAAAGCCCTTCTTCGTTCCGTTCCAGATCTGACGATCGACAACGATCATCTGATGATCATCAGCCCGGACGAGGGAGCGATGGCGCGTGCCGTATACTTCTCCAACGTGCTCGGCGTCGATATGGGTATGTTCTATAAGAGAAGAGATTACTCCACCATCGTAAACGGAAAGAACCGATCGTGGCACATGAGTTTCTCGGCGATTCCGTAGCAGGAAAAGATGTTGTCATCATCGACGATATGATCTCCTCCGGTGAGAGTATGCTCGACGTTGCAAAACAGGTCAAAGAGCGCGGCGCTGACCACGTCTTTGTCTGCACCACCTTCGGCCTCTTCACCGATGGTCTGGAGAAATTCGATGCTTACTATGAGAAAGGCTATATCAGCAAAGTCATCACCACCGACCTGACCTACCGTACACCGGAACTCGTTTCCCGTCCTTGGTATGAGCCGGCTGAGATGAGCAAATATATGGCAAGCATCATCGATACGCTTAACCACGACGTATCCGTTGCAAAAGTACAGTCTACGACAGAGAAAATCAATAAGCTGCTGGCAAAACACAGATAATCGATTTTGTGTCCGCCGGATGCATACAGCAAAAAAACGGATCTGTTTTTTCCAGGTCCGTTTTTTGATGCTTTCTATTCTGTTTTCAGACCAGGGAAAGGAATGCCGCGAGGTTTCCTCTTTTTCCCTTCGATGCACGGTGGGAATACAGGAAATCCGGGTTGCAGCAGGTGCAGAGGTTCGGCAGATGAATCTGCTTCTCCGGCACTCCTGCCGCAAGAAGGATCTGATGATTCGCCTCCCAAAGATTTAACTGGTATTTTCCATCTGGTTTTCCGCAGAACAGTTTCTCATGCAGTGTTTCCGGGAATGCTGCCCGGAACTCTTCGATCACGTCACCGCTCACCTCGTAGCATTCCTGGCAGATCGACGGGCCGACGGCTGCGATCACATCTTTTGCTTCTGTTCCAAACCGTTCGTGCATCGCATCGAGCGTTGCCTGTCCCATCTTGTGGACCGTTCCACGCCAGCCGGAATGTGAAAGTCCAATTGCACGGTGCACCGGGTCGACAAAGTAGAGCGGCACGCAGTCCGCATAGAATGTCGCAAGTACGACGCCCGGCTCGTCAGTGATCATACCGTCAATATCATGAAATCGCGGTCTCTTGTCACGCCGCTGCCGCAGTCTGCTTTCGTCACATAACGGACCTTCGTTGTGTGTGCCTGATCGGAGGTAACAATGTTTTCCACTTCAAACCCCGCCGCCTCACAGAATCTTCTGTAATTCTCCCGCACATTCGCCGGATCGTCGCCGCGCGAAAGCTGAGATTCATGCTGGAAAGATGTTCCTTACTCACCCCGCCGATCCGTGTGGAAAATGCATGGCGGATGCCCTCAATTTTCTCAATCGCCGGCCAGGTCAGATAGACCACGCCGTTTTCCGCCTCGTTGACATGCATCGTTTTTTTATCGTTTTGTTTCCATTGAATTGGTATCATAAAAACTCCTTTCCTACCAGCCGCTCCCCTGATAATAAAACGCGTTCGCATAGACGCGGATCTCCTCCGGTGTCTCTGCCACGACGTCGAAGCGGCAGGGCACATCCATCGGGATCTGGTGGAGCATGCGGTAGTAATCTGCTGTTTTTGAAATTTTCTTCTGTTTCTTTCCATCCACGGCGCTTGTCGGGTCTCCGGCTGTCCGGCCGGTGCGGTATTTTACTTCGATAAAAATGTATGTGTCGTCCTGTTTTGCGATCAGGTCGATCTCACCGAAGCGGCACCGGAAATTCCGCACCAGGATGTGATATCCCAGGCTTTCCAGATATTCTGCCGCACGGCTCTCCTGTCTCGTTCCTACTTCCCGCTGATTCAAATGCGATACCCTCTCCTTTTTTGATGCGGTGCCTTTACACGAAATGGCCGATAAACGACTGCCGGTGGATCGGTGACGGGCCGATTTCTTTTAAAGCAGCGATATGCTCTGCCGAACCGTAGCCCTTGTTCGATGCAAAACCGTAGCCGGAAGCACCTTGTCGTACTCTTCCATCAGGCGGTCCCTTGTCACCTTCGCAACAATACTTGCCGCCGCAATCGAAACACTCTTGGCATCTCCCTTGATGATCGGCACCTGGCGGATGTCCACCTGCGGGATTTTCACCGCATCGTTTAAGAGCACATCCGGCTTCACGGAAAGCTTGCTGATCGCCTCCCGCATCGCCTCGTACGTTGCCTGTAAAATATTGATCTCGTCGATCCGCGCCGGGGAGGCATAGCCGATGCCGACGGCCACTGCCTCGCGCATGATCACATCGTACAGCTCGTCGCGTTTTTTGGCCGTCAGCTGCTTGGAATCGTTCAGATACAGGATTTTACTGTCGCGCGGCAGAATGACCGCACCTGCGACCACAGGGCCCGCCAGAGGGCCTCTTCCGACCTCGTCGATGCCGCAGATCCAGCCAAGATCCTCATATTTGTGCTCGTAGATCTTCATCTGTTCCGTGCGCTCGCGCTCTTTTTTTAAGGCCTCTTCCTGTTTCTGGTATTTTTGAATCAGATTTTGTACGCCGGCACGGGAATCCTCTTCATATTCCAGATAAAGGGCGGGCAGCTCCGTCTCCGAAGCTGCCGCAAAAATTTCCCGTATGGCGGATATCGATTGTTTTTTCTCTGTCATCGTTGTTCTCCGCATTTTTTATTTTGATAAATCCATTTATTCCGGTTTTTCCAGCGTGATTCTGCCGAGCTTTCCGCTCCGGAAATCATCCATCAGAAGCCGTGCTGCTTTTTCGTAATCGAGCTCATTTCCCTTTTTCAGGCAGCCGCGCACACGCGCAATCTCACCCAGGATTTCCACACGATCCGTCATGCCTTCAAAGCCAAAGCGTTTCTCCAGCGTTCCCGGATACTCTGCCGTCAGATAATCGATGACGGACAGCGCCAGCTCCTCCACGTTCAGGATCTCATCGTTGATGGAACCGATCATCGCAAGATGCAGTCCCACCTGCTGGTCCTCAAACTTCGGCCACAGGATACCAGGTGTGTCCAGAAGCTCCAGCTGTTTGCTCAGACGGATCCATTGTTTTCCCTTCGTGACGCCCGGTTTGTTTCCGGTTTTCGCACAGGCTCTGCCCGCATACGCATTGATAAATGTCGATTTTCCGACGTTCGGAATACCGACAACCATCGCGCGGACCGGACGGTTCAGGATGCCGCGTTTGCGGTCGCGCTCGATTTTCTCTTTGCAGGCCTCCTGTACGGCGCTGTTAATCGCTTTCATGCCGGCTCCGGAACGGGAATTGACCTTCACAACAGAATATCCCTTTCCCTTGAAATATTCCATCCAGGCATCGTTTCCGCGCTCATCGGCAAGGTCCGATTTGTTCAGCAGGATCAGCCGTGCTTTGTTCTTTCCAAGTTCATCTATATCCGGGTTGCGGCTCGCTGCAGGAACTCTCGCATCGACCAGCTCAATCATCAGGTCGATGAGCTTTAAGTCTTCCTGCATCTGTCTGCGGGCCTTCGTCATATGACCCGGGTACCACTGATAATTCATGTTTCTTCTCCTTCTATGCTGCGTTTACACGAAACCGATTTTCTTCCACGGCGAAATCGTAAACCAGAGCTTTCCGACAATGCGGTCCGAATCCACGAGTCCCATGCCGTTGTGGCGGCTGTCCTCGCTGTTGTTCCGGTTGTCGCCGAGCACAAAGTACTGTCCCTTCCCGACCGTGATCGGCTCGGAGGCAAGTCCCGCGTTTGTGATGGCCGGAAATTCATCTTTTTCATTATAGACTTCCCCGTTGATGAGGATCTGTCCGTCTTTGATCTGTACCGTCTCGCCCGGCAACGCAATCACACGCTTGATGTGGATGCTCGCCTTCTTGTCCTCACTCGTCCGGAACGCGATGATATCCCCGCGTTTCGGAGAACTTAAGCGGTACCAGGCGGAGTCCATCAGCACACGCTCCCCCGGCACGAGAGTCGGCTCCATCGAGCCCTCCTGCACCACGACACTTCTGCAGAAAAACCAGGAAAATGCCGCCGCAAGAAGAATCACTGCGATGATTTCCAGATTCCATACAAACATGGAACGGATCTTTTTCTTGTAGAAATATTCTTTTACATATCTGGTATTCATACCCATAGTGTAATTCTCCGTAAGACAAAACCGGAGAAACACAATTGCTCATGTTCCTCCGGCCATCCTTTTAACGACTTATTATTTTACCAGCTCTTTCACTTTCGCTGCTTTACCAACACGGTCTCTTAAGTAGTTCAGTTTCGCACGTCTTACTTTACCACGTCTGATAACTTCTACTTTTCAACGTTCGGAGAGTGTACCGGCCATGTTTTCTCAACGCCTACGCCGTTAGAGCTCTTACGAACAGTGAAGGTCTCTTTGCTTCCGCCGCCCTGTCTTTTCAGGACAACGCCTTCGAATACCTGGATACGCTCGCGGTTACCCTCTTTGATTTTACCGTAAACTTTAACGGTATCACCAACGCGGAACTCCGGTGCTTCTGCTTTTAACTGTGCATCTTCGATTTTCTTAATAATGTCGTTCATTTCTTTATCTCCTTTTTTTACCCTGGATGTTCTTAATGCCTTTTTGCAACAGCGGACCATCTCTTTACTCACAACAAGATATATTATACTATAATGCATCCGCAGATGCAAGTATTTTTTTCACTTTCCATTCGCCGCTGTACAGCAGACTGCGAAGCGCGAAAGAAAACCGCTGCAGGCCGTCCGCGGACGGTATGCCGGTAAGCCGTGCGACCAGACGGAAACCGTTTTTTTCCAGCTGCTCTTCGAGTTTTTCTTCCTCTTCTGAGAATCCGTCCGGGCACAAAAACACCAGCGGTGTTTCTTTTCCGGCAAAGCTGCGGATATACTCGCTCTTTGCTTTCATACCCTCCTCAAGCGTTCCCGGAAGCTGCAGAATCAGCAGATCATGGTCATCAAACAGATTTTTCTGTTTCCGGATCTTCTTTCGTCCGAGATCAAGCTTACACCATAGCGTGTCATGCCTGCCAAAAGATCGTGCGCCCAGGCAGACGATTCCTCTTTTTCATTGCATGCGCAGGAAATCTGGAATGCATTTTCCAGAAGGTCCGGCCGCCGCTCGGCTGTCCGCACCAGGGATGCCTCATGACGCCACGCTTCGATCTTTTTGTGGTCACCGGAAAGAAGCACCTCCGGAACTTTTTTCTCGTGCCATGTCTCCGGTCTTGTGTAATGCGGATACTCAAGCAGATTGTCCTGCAGCGACTCAAACTGCGAAGATTCCTCGTTGCTTAAGACACCCGGCACAAACCGCGATACCGCATCCACCAGCACCATTGCACCGAGTTCTCCGCCTGTTAAAACATAATCCCCGATCGAGATATAGTCCGTTACCACTTCCTGCAGTACGCGTCATCGATGCCCTCATAGTGGCCACAGAGCAGCACAAGATCGTCCTCAAGCGCCAGCTCTTCCACCATCGTCTGGTTCAGTACTTTTCCCTGCGGTGTCAGATAGACCGTGCGCGGCTTTTTCCCGATCTTTTCGGCTACCGACTGGTAGGCGCGGAACACCGGCTCCGCCTCCATGACCATGCCCGCACCGCCGCCGTACGGGTAATCGTCCACGCGGTTGAATTTATTTGCTGAAAAATCCCGGATATTCGTCGTCTCGAGGGAAATATAGCCGTTGTTGATGGCTCTTCCGAGGATGCTGGTGTGCAGCCCCTGCTCGATCATCTCCGGAAACAGCGTCAGAATATGATATTTCATCGTTCTTTACTCTCTTTATCAGTCAATCAGGCCCGGAAGAAGGTGAATCGTCATCTTCTGTTCATCCAGGTCCACATCCAGAATGCAGTCATGGATCGCCGGAATCAGAACCTCTCCGTGCTCTTTCGAATCTACAATATAGACGTCGTTCGCACCGGTCTCCATCACATCGCGGAGCGTGCCGAACAGTTCGCCGTCCTCGGTGTACATCTGCATTCCCTGCAGGTCTGCGATATAGTATTCGTCCTCTTCCAGCGGAATGGCATCCTCTCTCGTCACATAGAGCTGCAGCCTTTATACCGTTCGATATCGTTGATGTTGTCAATTCCTTTGAATTTTACAATGGCAAGCTGTTTGAAAAACGCACGCCAGTTACATGGAGTTCTTTTTTTCTTTCCTGTATCGAGAAAACGCGGTTCCAGAGAAAGAAAACGCTCCGGATCTGTCGTCGGGTATACCTTTACCTCACCGCGTACGCCGTGGGTTGTGGTAATTACGCCAATCTGCAAATATTCTTCCATTCAAAAACCCTTTCCAACCAGTTCTACTGTGTATTGCGACTTGAGAAACACGCTTTGCGAGTTTCTCAAGTTATCGCGGCAGTCGCCAAGGTCCCGTGCAAGCACGGACTTTGTCTCGTTGCCCGCGTAAAGAAAGGAACCGGCAACAACTGTCGGTTCCTTTTCCTATCTTTTACTTACTGTAAAATTTCTACGACAACTTTTCTGTCGCTCTTTGAGGAAGCTGCTTTTACAACCGTACGGATTGCTTTCGCAATGCGTCCCTGACGTCCGATGACTTTTCCCATATCTGACGGATCTACTTTGAGTTCCAGCAGAAGGTCATCACCGCTGACGGTTTCTGTCACAACTACCTCAGATGGATGATCAACCAGAGATTTTGCAATTACTTCGATAAGTTCTTTCATTACAAGATACCCCCGTATGAATTATTTCTCGATACCAGCCTGTTTTAAGAGTTTGGCAACGATTTCGGTCGGCTGTGCGCCGTTAGCCAGCCATTTTTTAGCAGCCTCCTCGTTGAAGCTGATTGCGCTCGGCTCGCGGTTCGGATCGTAAGTTCCGATCTCCTCGATGAAACGTCCGTCTCTTGGGGATCTGGAATCTGCTACAACGATTCTATAAAAAGGAGCTTTCTTCTGTCCCATTCTTCTTAATCTCATTTTTACTGCCATTTTTCTTTACCTCCATTGTAAATTCATGTATTTATTTATATTTTTTCTTTTATGCTAAAAGGGAAGTTTGAATCCTCCTCTTTTACCACCCTTACCGACCATTCCGGTCATCTGTTTCATCATTTTTCTTGACTGTTCAAACTGTTTGATGAAAGGTTTACCTCCGCGATGTCAACACCGGCGCCTTTTGCAATTCTCTGCTTTCTCGACGGATTGATGAGATCCGGGTTTTCTCTTTCCTTTGGCGTCATAGAAAGTACAATAGCTTCCTTTCTTGCCATGTCTTTTTCATCCACCATGCTCTCAAGATCCTGGCCCTTCATTTTCGCGCCGACGCCCGGAAGCATATTCAGGATGCTGGAGATGCCGCCCATATTGCGCATCTGCTCCATGGAATCCAGATAATCGTTGAAGTCGAACTGCGCCTTCTTCATCTTCTGTTCCATGGCTTTTGCTTTTTCTTCGTCGATGTTTGCCTGCGCTTTTTCAATCAGGCTCATCACATCGCCCATGCCGAGGATACGGGACGCCATACGGTCCGGATAAAACTGCTCCAGATCCGAAAGCTTTTCGCCCATGCCGACATAGAGAATTGGTTTGCCGGAAACTGCACGGATTGAAAGTGCCGCACCGCCTCTGGTGTCACCATCTAATTTTGTAAGTACTACACCGTCGATGCCGACTTTATTGCTGAACATCTCGGCCACATTGACTGCGTCCTGTCCGGTCATAGCGTCTACTACCAAAAGGGTCTGATCCACAGGAACAGCCGCTTTGATATCCTGTAACTCCTGCATCATCTCTTCATCGATGTGCAGACGGCCTGCGGTATCCAGAATCAATACGTTAAAGCCGTTTGTCTTTGCATGCACCAGCGCTGCCTTTGCGATATCCACCGGACGGTTTTTATCTCCCATAGCGAACACTTCCACGCCCTGCTTTTCTCCGTTGACCTGCAGCTGTTTGATCGCTGCCGGGCGGTATACGTCGCAGGCTGCAAGGAGAGGTTTTCTTCCCTTGGCTTTTAACTTTCCTGCAATCTTTGCGGTTGTGGTTGTTTTACCGGCTCCCTGAAGACCTGCCATCATAATAATGGTAACTTCACTCGCCGGGCGCAGTGCGATTTCCGTTGTCTCGGAGCCCATCAGCTTAACCAGCTCGTCATTTACGATTTTAATGACCATCTGACCCGGATTCAGTCCGTTCATGACGTCCTGTCCGACTGCCTGCTCCTGTACGGATTTGATAAACTGTTTTACTACTTTGAAGCTGACATCCGCCTCGAGAAGTGCCATTTTTACTTCCTTCAGCGCAGTCTTTACATCCGCCTCGGTCAGGCGGCCCTTGCTTCTGAGATTTTTGAAAACATTCTGGAGTTTCTCGGTTAAACTTTCAAATGCCATGCTCAAAGCTCCTCTAATATATCCGATGCAATTGCTGCAATCCGCTGCATCACATCTTCTTTCGGGGTATCACCAGAAGGATCTGTCAGCTTTCGGATCTCGTTTACATTCTCCCGGATCTGCACAAAGCGTTGTACCAGATGAAGCTTTTCTTCATACTCTTCCAGTGTCTTGTTGCAGCGTCTGACCAGATCGTGGACTCCTGGCGGGAAATGCCCCGCGCTGCCGCAACCTCGCTCAGGGAAAAATCGTTGAGCACCACGTCCTCATATACCTGACGCTGATGTTCAGTCAGAAGTTCGCCGTAAAAATCATACAGTAATGTCTGTTCCAATATTTTTTCCATTGCGATCACCTTGGTTATCATACACGAAAAGGCGCAGGGTGTCAAGTATTTTTTCTTGACAGTTTTAAAATTTTTCTGATCCGTTTCAAAAGCCGCAGAAAAGGCGCATTTTCCGCGTTTTTTCGCAGAAAACACGCCCCTTATAAAGACTTTTGTATACCTACTGCAGCTCCGCAATCCTCGTCACAGCCACATAAATCGACTGGATTTTGTACCACGTCGGATAATCCACAATGCCGGAAACCGGCAGGCCGAACAGCCGCTGGAACGCTTCGACGGCGTCCTGCGTCTCTTCATCGAAATAGCCATTTTCATAGACCGTCGGAATCGATGAATACACCTCCGCAATCACGTTCAGCTGCTCCTGCATCTGCAGTACCTTGTTCCCGGACGAGCCGATGGTGAGGTCATACCCCGGCCAGGAGGACGGGATGCCGGAAATCTCCTCCGCCGTGTTGATATACATATTGTCTCCATAATAATTGCGGAGAATCTGAATCGTTGAATACCCTTGGTCCGCCAGGTTTTTGGACCCCCACTGGCTCATCCAGTTCGGGCAGCTCACACGGTTTCCGTCACAGTACTGCGTCAGAATCGGCTGTTTCACATTCGGGCGCGACAGGTAATCAGCAAAAATCTCATCGACCACAAGGGAAATGCTGTCGAAAATATTCCTGCCGTAAATCCATTTGTGATCGTAGGCCGTCGACGAAGTGATCGTAAAATCGTATCCCTTGTTGCGGTACCATTCTGTATAGACACGGTTCAGCGTAAATGACATGATTGCGAGGATATTCGCCCGGATCGCCGCATCCGGCCATGTTGCATAGATTTCCGAGCACGCCACGTTTTTGATGTAGTCGCGGTACCGCACATAATAGTCGCGTGCCGTGCTGTCGGTCGGCGCTCCGTCGTGGACGATGATATACTCCGGGATCACGACACGGGACAGCACAATCTCACCGCTCTCCCTCGTCGGCTTGATCTCACTTTCCGGAATTTTCGCCGGATATTCGCCGAACAACGTATGGTCCGGGATCGTCACATCCGCAAACGCTGCGCCCTCTGCCAGTTTGAGGTCCACCTGCTGGACGGACTGTTCTCCTGAAAGAAGCTCGGAGCCCGTCACTTCAACCAGTTCATACCCTTCCGCCTCCACTTTCACCGTATATTCGGAATACGGCTGATTCACATTCGGTTCCAGACTGTACTCGAGCGGCGGCGTCGCCAGATCCAGCGTCTCCGTTCTGCCGTCCCCGTCGGTAATCAGCTCCTCGATCACATTCTGCGGATCTCCCGTATACGAAACCGTCACCCGCGCCCCGGAAACAGGCCGCGCCTGGATTCTTGTATTTACCCGGATTTCCAGCCGCCCGCGGTCAGTCATTTCCTGCTGCATACGCAAATTTTTCATAAAAAAGCCCCATATCCTGCACTCCTTTTATGGTATGCAGAATATGAGGCTTTGTTGCTTTTCATTTTTCGATTTACAGGATCCGCTGGACGTCGTGGATCATGACGTAGACCATCAACGCCATCAGAAGCACCAGGCCCGCGAAGTGAACCATACCCTCCAGGTCTCGCCGGATTGGGTTTTCTGCGGATGGCTTCTATGATCAGAAGACAAGCCGTCCGCCGTCGAGTGCCGGGAGCGGCAGCAGGTTCATGACGCCAAGGTTTGATGACAGCAGAATCACCATGTTCAGCATCGTCATCACCGTAACCAGAACGCCCTGCGATTTTACATCATCATAGGCGGTTCCGATCGCATCCACCACGCCGACCGGGCCGGAAAGATCGTTCACAGAATACTGTCCGGTGATCAGCATACTGACGCTGTCAATGACGGTGCGCACCCAGTATTTGATCTCCAGCACGCTGTATTTCAGCACGCCGATCGGGGACTGTTTCTCCCGGAGCTGATACGAAAACTGTACATTCGCATACGTATTTTCAACCGGTGTCACCGTAATCTCTTTCGTCTTTCCGCTGTGCTCATACTCCAGCGTCACAGCGCTTCCATCGAAAGGATGCTCTGTCTGGTAAGCAGTAAAATCTGCCACACAGGTGATCGGCGCTCCGTTGATCGATACGAGCAGGTCGCCCGCGACAACACCCGCAGCGGCAAGCGGCATATTCTGCTGCACATACGTGAATTCCATGCCGCGGTCACAGTCATCGTAGTTAAAGCCCATCATATACCGCGTTGTCACCGTCGGTTCATATGTGATCGTTTTCTTTTCCCCGTCGGCCTTTTTAACCTCCAGCGTAATCTCATCCGTCGGCACACCCCGTACCGTCATCACAGAGTTCAGCTCTTTTCCGATGGAAATATGTCTTCCTTCATAGGAAGTGATGATATCTCCCGCTTCCAGGCCTGCCTCTGCCTCCGGCGAACCGTCTGCCACTTCTGTGACGCGTGCCGGGGAACTTCCCGCGTAACTGATCACAAAGATTGCGCAGAAAAATGCCAGAATCATGTTGAACACCGGTCCCGCCGCAACGACGGAAATTCTTGCCCACACGGATTTGCTGTTAAAGGTTCCTTCCCCCTCCTCTTCACCGTCCTCGCCGAGCATCTGGCACGCACCGCCGAAAGGCAGAAGTTTTAAGGAATAGACCGTTCCTCCTTTTTCTGTCTTTACCACCGTCGGGCCAAAGCCGATCGAAAATTCCGTCACGGTAATACCATTCGCTTTCGCCAAAAGAAAATGCCCCAGCTCATGGATAATGACGGTGATTCCGAAAATGAGTACGGCTATCAGGATTTTTACAATCATGCTGTCTTATTCTCCCATCTTATATCTGTTCGCAATCCATTCATACGTCTCCTGCTCCGCCGCGAGAATCTGCTCCAGCGTCGGATCGGCAATCGTTTTGTGTGCTTCCATTGCACCGGCGATCACGTCGTAAATCTCGAGGAAACGGATCTTCTTCGCGAGGAACAGTGCAACGGCGCGTTCATTTGCCGCATTGAAGACCGTCGGCATGGAGCCGCCCGTCCGGGACGCCTGCATTGCCATCGGAAGGCCGAGGAAGGTATCCATATCCGGTTTTTCAAACGTGATCTGTGTCAGCGCCGCAAAGTCGAGGCGGTCGCCTGCAAGGAAGCGGCGCTCCGGGTAATACAGTGCGTACTGGATCGGCAGTTTCATATCCGGTGTGCCAAGCTGTGCCATGACAGCGCCGTCTTTAAATTCTACCATGGAATGGATAATGCTCTTTGGCTGTACCACAACCTGGATGTGGTCGAGATCAACACCGAACAGCCATTTTGCTTCCATGACTTCCAGTCCTTTGTTAACGAGTGTCGCGGAATCAATCGTGATCTTGTGCCCCATCGACCAGTTCGGATGACGGAGCGCCTGCTCTACCGTTACGTTTTCGAGCTCCGCTCTTGTTTTTCCGCGGAACGGACCGCCGGATGCAGTAATCAGAAGTTTTTCAATTTCTTTTCTGTTTTCCCCGTGCAGGCACTGGAAATCGCCGAGTGCTCACTGTCCACCGGAAGGATCTGCACACCGCATTCCTCTGCCAGCGGCATAATAATGTGTCCCGCCGTTACCAGTGTCTCTTTGTTTGCCAGTGCAATGTCTTTTCCTGCCTTCATCGCCGCAACCGTCGGGCGAATGCCGATCATGCCGACGATCGCTGTCACAAGGATTTCGCTCTCCGGCATCGTGCAAGCTCGATCATGCCGTCCATGCCGCTGCCGATTTTTACAGGAAGATCCTTCACTCTGTCACGGAGTTCTGCCGCTTTCGCCTCATCGCCGACTGCCGCAAACTTCGGATGAAATTCCCGGATCTGCTGCTCAAGCAGTGTAATATTACTTCCGGCGCTGATGCCGACCACCTCAAGATCGCCGTTGGCACGCACGACATCGAGGGTCTGGGTTCCGATCGAACCGGTTGAACCAAGAATTGCTATTTTCTTCATATTCCAGTTTCTCCCATCTGCTTCCCGTTTATGCTGTAGGGGAAGCTTTTTTAATGAATCAGAAGCACCGACAGGAAATAGATGATCGGTGCGGTAAAGATCACGCTGTCGAAGCGGTCAAGAATACCGCCGTGGCCCGGAATCAGCTTTCCGTAATCCTTGATGCCCTGATTTCGTTTGATTGCGGATGCCGCAAGGTCTCCGACCATGGAGATCAGCGCGCCGACACCGCAGATGATGGCGTATTCCACCATGCCGCCCTTTGTCGCAGCCGCATAGATGATGCCGAGCAGAATCGCTCCGACGACACCGCCGACAGCTCCTTCTACGGATTTTTTCGGGCTTAAAACCGGCGCCATTTTATGTTTTCCAAAGAGTACGCCGACACAGTATGCACACGTATCGCAGCCCCAGGAGCACAGGAAAATCAGCCATACATGGAATTTTCCGCCGTCCAGCATACGGGTCTGATATACATAGGAAAGCATTACGCCGACATAGACAATCGCAAAGAACGCCGGCATCACCTGATTGGCGTTGTATTTCGGATAAGTAAATACGTATACTGCCATCAGAAGCACGAGATCCAGGATCAGCGCGAGCATCTGGTACATCGGGTCATGAAGCAGCAGGGACAGATAGAAAATCACAACGCCCGCATAGCCCGTAATTTCCAACAGATTCCATTTATCTTCTCTTACCTTCATCACGCGGAACAGCTCTCCTGCACCGATCAGCGACAGGCACAGAACCGTCATATAGAGCACAGTTCCGCCGCTGCAGATCGTAAGCAGCGCCACAAGGACGAGCACGATGCCGCTTAACAGTCTTGTCTTAAACATCTTTTTTATTCCTCCTTCACGCCGCCGTAACGCCGGTCTCTGTTATTATATTGTTCGATGGCTTTTCTCAATTCCTCTTCGTGGAAATCCGGCCACGGAACCTCGGTAAAGTAAAATTCCGTGTAGGCCAGCTGCCACATCAGGTAGTTGGAAAGGCGCTGCTCGCCGCTTGTACGGATCAGAAGATCTGGATCCGGGATTCCGGCGGTGTCGAGGTAGCTCTCAAAACACTGCTCCGTCAGTTTTCCGTTCTCATCAAACGCATTCTCTGCGAGAGTTCCGTTTTTCACATCCTCGATCATGCGGGTCATGCCGCGCAGAATCTCATCGCGGGAACCGTAGTTCATTGCGATCTGGAAGTACATGTGATCGTAATCTTTGGAGCACTCCTCCAGTTCATGAATGCTGTCCTGAATATCCTGCGGGAATGCGCTCGGATCTCCGATGATTTTGACGCGCATCTGATTTTTATGTGCTTTTTGATGCATCGTTTCAGATACTGGCGGAACAGCTTTAAGAGGCCCTCCACCTCGGCGCGGGAGCGTTTCCAGTTCTCGGTTGAGAACGCATAGACGGTCAGATATTTGACACCCATGTCTTTAATCACGTCACACATTTTTTCCAGATTGTCGCATCCGACGATATGGCCGTAGCCGCGCGGCATATTGCGTTTTTTCGCCCATCTGCCGTTTCCGTCCAGGATGATGGCGATGTGATTCGGCACTTTTAATTCATTATCCATACTTTTTTCCTCCGTAAACGATAACAGGCTGCCTGCAAATGACAGGCAGCCCCTCGTTTTCTTTGTATTACACGGTCATAATTTCTTTGGATTTTACGTCCACCATCTGATCTACTTCTTTGATATATTTGTCTGTTAATTTCTGGGTCTGCTCCTCGAGCTCTTTGATTTCGTCCTCGGAAACGTCCTCTTTGGCAAGTTTCTTGAACGCATCATTGGCATCGCGGCGGATGTTGCGGATGGCTACCTTTGCGCCCTCTGCTTTTTTCTTTACCTCTTTTACCAGCTCTTTACGACGGTCCTCGGTAAGCTCCGGGAATACCAGACGGATGACTCTTCCGTCATCGGACGGGTTGATGCCAAGGTCAGACATCATGATCGCTTTCTCGATCTCTTTTACCAGGGATGCTTCCCACGGCTGGATCTGGATCATACGTGCTTCCGGAACAGAGATGTTTGCCACCTGCTGCAGCGGAGTCGGTGTTCCATAGTAATCTACAGTAATGCGGTCCAGTACGTGCGGGTTTGCACGGCCTGCGCGGATGGTTCCGAATTCGGAATCGAGGCTTGCAATGGATTTGCCCATTTTTACCTCAAACGGTTTTACTCTCTCGTCGATCTGATTTGCCATATTAAATTTGTCCTCCTGCTATCTCTTATACGGTCACAGTTCTGCGAACTGTGACATTCGCAGCTCTCATTTAAAGTTTTGCTTCGCAAAAGGAGAGCTGCTCACACCTGAATCATTTTCTTACGCAGTAAAACAGCAAGTGTTTTACTGCTGAATTTTTATTAATTATACCGTTACTCTTGTGCCGTTAATTTTTCCGTTTGCAGCATTTACAATGCTGTTCTCTTCATTTAAACCAAATACCAGCATCGGCATTTTGTTTTCCTTGCAAAGGATGGATGCGGTCATATCTACCACTTTCAGATCCTTTTCAATGACTTCCTGAATGGAAATCTCGTCAAATTTCTTTGCATCCGGGTTTGTTTTCGGATCGCTGTCGTAGACACCGTCTACTGCTTTTGCAAGCAGAATCTCGTCTGCCTCGATCTCAATCGCGCGAAGTACGGTTGCCGTATCGGTTGAGAAATATGGATGGCCTGTACCGCCGGCAAAGAATACAACCATGTTGTGCTGGAAATATTTGTTTGCACGGTCTTTGGAAAATCCTTTTGTGAACTCTCCGCATGGGAATGGAGTCAGAACTGCGGTCATCATTCCCTGGGAACGGAAGATTTCTGATACATAGATACAGTTCATAACGGTTGCCAGCATACCGATCTGGTCTGCTTTGGTACGGTCGATATTTTCGGAACTGCGTCCTCTCCAGAAGTTTCCTCCTCCGATTACGATGCCGACTTCAATCCCCTGGTCTACCAGAGTTTTTACCTGTTTTGCCACTTTTGTGACGGTCGGCTCGTCAAAACCGGTGTGTTTCTCTCCTGCAAGAGCTTCTCCGCTCAATTTCAGTAATACTCGTCGTTTCATCTTGCATCCTCGTTCCTTTATGATATTTTTCACAAATGTCTTGCATTTATGAAATGATTATACCATCTGTTCCCAAAAACGACAAGGGCAAAATTCGTTTGTGTTCCGCAGATTGTCTGCCGCTGCGAGAATCCGTCTCCACTGCAGATATTCCATCGGCGTCCGGTGCAGATACGCTTTGAAAATCCGCTGACATTCCCGTGGAGAGAGGTGAACGCTTGCGGCGATTTCTTTTAAAGTGAGCGGCTCCGTCAGATGGCTTTCCACCCAGGACATCATCTCTTTGATGTGCATTTATACTCTTCGCCCTGTTTCTCGTCCCGTCGATCGGATACCGCGCCGTCTGCTTCTGCGAACCGACGACCTGGATCATCTGCTGTGTGGTAATCTGTATTTTTACATTCACCATTCGAAAAGAATCCCGCGATACGGCGGCATAAAAACCATAAAAATCTCTGTCGGAAGTTCAGACTCCTGACAGAGATTTTTTATAGATTCATTTTAGATCTGTGCTACGACAAAGATATCATAGATTGCTTTGATTGCCGTCTCAAAATCGCGATTCTCCACGCCGATGATGATGTTAAGCTCACTGGAACCCTGATCGATCATCTTAACGTTGACGTGTGCGTGTGCCAGTGCGGAGAAGATTCTTCCGGCAGTGCCTCTCGTTCTTCTCATGCCGCGGCCTACAACAGCGATCAGCGCCAGATCGGATTCAAGATCAATAGAATCCGGCTGTACGGCACGATGCAGTCCTGCGATAACCTGCTGTTCTTTTGCTGCAAACTCACTCTGATGAACAAATACCGTCATGGTATCGATGCCGGACGGCATATGCTCAAAGGAAAGATTGTTATCCTCAAAGACGCCAAGTACTTTTCTGCCAAAGCCAATCTCGGTATTCATCATGCTCTTCTCAATCGTGATGGATGCGAAGCCTTTCTTTCCTGCGATACCGGTGATTGTAAATTTCGGTTTACTGCAGGTATTCTCCACGATCATGGTTCCCGGATCCTGTGGTGCGTTGGTGTTCAGCACGTGGATCGGGATTCCCTCCTGACGGAGTGGGAAGATGGAGTCCTCATGAAGGACGGTAGCTCCCATGTAGGAAAGCTCACGCAGCTCACGATAGGTAATGGTGGAAATGACTTCCGGATCCTTGACGATACGCGGATCGGTTACCAGGAAACCGGAAACATCGGTCCAGTTCTCGTAGATGTCAGCGTGTACGGCCTTTGCACGATGGAACCAGTGATATCGGATCCGCCGCGGGAGAAGGTTTTTACGCTTCCGTCCGGTTTTGCGCCGTAGAATCCAGGAACGACTGCGTTATCCAGATCTTTTAAACGCTCGGAGAGCACTTCGTCAGTCTTGTCTGCAAGGAAGTTTCCGTTCTCGTCGAAGCAGATCACTTCTGCAGAATCAATATACGTATATCCCAGATAATTTGCCATCACGATACCGTTCAGGTACTCTCCGCGGGATGCGGCGTAGTCCTCTCCGGCTGCTGCGGCAAAGTTTTCTGCGATTTTTTCAAATTCCGGGGAAAGATCCAGGCTGAGGTTCAGACCGTCGATGATCTCCTGATATCTCGCTTTGATGTTCTGCAGTTTCTTCTTGAAATCTCTTCCGGCAACTGCAGTGCGATAGCAGTCATACAGCATATCGGTTACTTTCGTATCAGCAGAATTTCGTTTTCCAGGAGCGGAAGGTACCACGTATCTTCTTCCCTCATCTGCGCGGATGATGTCTCCGACCTTCTTAAACTGCTCTGCGCTCGCGAGGGAGCTGCCGCCGAATTTTACTACTTTCTTCATAATAATCTCTCCTTGCGTTCTTTTCGGATATCTTTCGAAATCTCGTTTTTCAGCCCGTCACTTTAACGTTAGAAAGCTGTTACGTACTAGATTAGAACAAAATCCCGTATGCGTCAAGAACTTTTTTGGCTGATTCATTCATTCCACAGATAAATTTCCGGTTTTTTCTCCATTTTATAGGAGAATGTCTCTCCAAGCCCGTAAACCGCCTGGCTTAATACGTACTCGCCGTTGTTTGCATAAATTTCGATCATATTCGGATCCACGAAAATCTCAAGAAGATCGCCCTCTTTTAACTGCGGCGTCTCGGCATGAAGCCATCCTTTTGCACCGGATGGATAGACATCCGTGCGGTCTGCGCAGACTTTTCCGCTCTGCCGCCAGATCTTATAGCCGCCGATTTCCAGGCTTTCACCCTCTTTTAATTCGGCGCGGATCATGGCACACTCTCCGCATGCCGAAACGAGGGAATCCGTCTTTTTGCAGAATCCGTCGCGGATGGCAGGCAGAACACGGAAGTAAATATGATCGTTCTGTACATCCACCACACGCGGCAGGCAGAACATGCCTTGCCATATACCATCTACCGGTTCCGGCATCCGAAGCCATGCGATGGAAATCCGGTTTCCGTCCGCATCCGTCATGGTCTGCGGTGCATAGAGGTCACCGCCGCAGTCCAGAAGCTGCCAGTTCTCCGGAAATTTCATTGTGCAGGTTTTTTCATCAAACTCAGGCAGCATACAGATCGCCCGATCCGCATAGCCGTCGGTGTCCTCGATCAGTTCCATCGGGGAGAATACAAAGACGCTGCGTCCGTTTACGTTAAAGAGATCCGGGCACTCCCACATCCAGCCGAGCTTCTGTTTCGTCGTCGCCTGTCCGGCCAGATGCCAGTGGGAAAGATCCTCACTCTTATAGAATAATGCCTCGCCCTTGTGATCCTTCGTCGTGCTTCCAAGCACCATATACCATGCGTCGCTTCCCTTCCAGACTTTCGGGTCACGCGTGTGCGTATTGTCGCCGATTTCCGGATCGGTGAGTGCCGGGATAACAACCTCCTTATCCCCGAAGACATCAAAATGCATACCGTCCTTCGAAGTAAGGTGAAGCTGCGCCGAGGTAAAATCCTGATCAAGGCACTGATGAATATCCTTCGGATTTACCTGATTATAGTGAACACCCGTGTAAAAGAGATGCATCACGCCGTTCTCTTCTACTGCGCTTCCGGAAAAGCAGCCGTTCTGGTCCTCGGAAAGACTCGGGAACAGGGCAACGCGACATGCTCCCAGTGAATCAGATCCGGACTCACCGCATGGCCCCAGTGCATGGTACCCCAGCGCGGCGCGTACGGAAAATGCTGATAAAAAAGATGATACTGTCCCTTATAATAAATCATGCCGTTCGGGTCATTCACCCAGTTGCCCGGCGCTTTTACGTGTAATCTGTTTTTCATGTGTTTGATTTCCTTTCTGTCTCTTTCTTGTTGTCTCCGATAAGAAAAGCCGGAAAAAGAAAGCATTTTTAATTCCGCCCTCCTTTGCCCGGCTTGTTCTTGATTTCTATGATTTACTTATTTGACTGCTCCGGCTACGACACCGTTGATGATCTGTTTCTGCAGTGCCACGTACAGAATCAGGATCGGGATGACGCAGAGCAGAAGACCTGCCATGATGGTTCCGTAATCTGCGGAGTAAGTTCCGTAGAAGCTGTAGGTGGAAAGCGGCAGAGTCAGCAGCTTTTTGTCGGTCAGCACCAGGGACGGCAGCAGGAAGTCATTCCAGAATGCCATCGCATTCATGATTACCATGGTGGAAATGATCGGCTTTAACAGCGGGAACACGATGCGGAAGAAGGTCTGGGTGTGGGTACAGCCGTCGATGTAAGCGGCCTCCTCCAGCGCCAGCGGGATACTTCCGCGGATGAATCCGTGGAACATGAACACGGACATCGCCATGGAAAATCCGGTGTGCATGAAGATCAGGGTCAGTCTGTGGTTCAGAATGTTTAAGGTTCCGCCGTATACACTGACAAGCGGGATCATGATTGCCTGGAATGGAATGATCATGGATGCAACCATCAGTGCAAAGATGATATTGGAAAATACGTTGACATTACGCACGATGTAGTAAGCCAGCATGGCTGCGAGTACCGTAACCAGCACGGTTGCTGTTACGGTTACAACCAGAGAGTTCTTGAAGGCATTCAGGAAGTTCATCTGATTGAATGCTTTTACAAAGTTGTCAAACGAAAGACCTTTGATCGTAAACAGCCAGGAGAACGGGCTCTTGATGATATCACGTTTCTGTTTTAAGGAGTTGATGATAACCATGACAAACGGGAACATGAACGCACAGAAAACGATGATCATAAGGAGCATAGCCAGCGCGTCCGTTACTTTTTTCTTTGTTCCGCCAATTTTCTTCTGATTCATTATGCTTCAACCTCCCTCTTCTTGGTGGTGTATACCTGAATACCGCTGATGCAGGCTACAATGATAAACAGGATAAAGGCTTCTGCCTGGCCGACACCGAACTGTCTCGATGTGAATGCTTTCTCATATACGTGCATGGCCGCCATCTCGGTGGTTCCGTACGGAGCACCGCCGGTTAAGGACAGATTGACATCGTATACCATGAACGCACGGGACAGGGTCAGGAAGAGGCAGATAGTAACGGAGGACATCATCAGCGGAAGGATAATGTTTTTCATTTTTACCCAGCCGGATGCACCGTCGATGCTTGCCGCCTCGAGCACGTCCTCGGAAAGTCCCATAAAGCCGGCAACGTAGATCAGGATCATATAGCCTGCCAGCTGCCATACTGAAACGAGCACCAGCGCTGCAAATGCTTTGTTCGGGGTAGAAAGCCAGGAAATTTCAAACAGGCTCCATCCTGTGGTCTCACCGATGCTGACGAAAACACGGGAGAATACGAACTGCCAGATGTATCCAAGTACGATACCGCCGATCAGGTTCGGGGTGAAAAATCCGGCGCGGAAGAAGTTCTGACCTTTGATGCCGCGGGTCAGGATATAAGCCAGTAAAAAGGCGATCACATTGACGAGAACAACAACCGCAATGACATATTTAAAGGTTAACAGCAGGGATTTCCAGAACTGCGCGTCGCGCATAACGGCTGCGAAGTTGGAAAGTCCTACAAAGTTTTTCACGCTGGAAACACCGTTCCAGTCGGTTAAGGTCAGGTAAATACCGTAGATAAACGGTACCATGACGACTGCCAGGAAGCAGAACAGGCCCGGCAGCGCAAATACACAGAAATCTTTTCCCTTGTTGCTTGATTTCATTTTCGTTCCTCCTTCATATCCTCCGGCTTACTGCTCATCCCAGTATGCTGGATGGAATCTATCAGTTCCTCGCGGTCACTTCTTCCGGCCAGATATTTCTGCATTGCCGCACCAAGGACAGACCAGTGATCGTTCGGCACGATCGCAGATGCGTTGAATGCTCCGCCGTTCTGTACTTTTTCGTAAATGTCGCGGCTTAACGGATCGCTTGGCTCGTTCGGGTTGTTTTTAAACGGAGGGATCAGGCTGCAGGTCTTTACAACCATCTGCTGTCCGATCTCACTGTAAACCAGCCAGTTCAGGAACTCTTTTGCTGCTGCTTTCTGCTCGTCGGTAGCCACGATATCATCCAGCATGATCTGTTTGGACGGGGATGCCTGGATTTTGCTGTTGACGAAGTCGTCCGGATCATTGTTCAGGAAGTATGGAAGGAAACCGTACTCGTCGGTCGTCTCGGCTCCTGCCTCCTCAAGGTTCGGCCATGCCCAGTTTCCGTTGAACCAGAAAGCGGTTTTTCCGTCTGCCAGGTCAATTGCCATCTCATCGTAATCTGCGCCGAGTGGATCGCCCTTTGCTACGTTGTACTCTTTTAACAGGTCAAAGGTATTCAGGAACTCGTTCATGCGGGTGTAGTCCGGCAGATATAAGGTTCCGTCCTTCAGCTCGTTGATGACTTCTGCTGCACCGTCGGAGGTTCCGTTGTATGTCTCGTAGATGTACTGCAGCTGGTGTGCTCCAAGGGACCAGTCTTCTTTTGCCATGGAGATCGGATTCTTCATTCCGTTGTCCCGCAGGCTCTGGAGAAGTGCTGCGAAATCGTCCTGGGTTTTGATATCGGATGGATCGAACTCGGTACCTAAGGTATCTTCAATCACGCTCTTGTTGTAGATAATACCGCGGCCCTCGATACAGAGCGGGAAGCTGTAAACCTTTCCGTTGATTTTGGTCAGGTACTCTTCTGCCTCACCGGTCCATGCTTCATTGCTTAAGTCGGCTGCTTTTTCTTCTGCCAGTGCAATGACATCGGTCGTATCCAGAATGGAAAGTGTCGGCGGGTTTCCGGAGTTGTAGAGGCTGACTACTTTGGTATAAGGAGAATCGCCGTCCGTTACCGGCATGATCTCAATATGTACGCCTGCTTTCTCCTCGAACACTTTTGCAATCTCTTCCAGTGCTGTCTGGATTTCTGCTTTTGTGTTCATGATGACGATACTCGTTCCGGAAAGCGACGTATCGTACTGGAAGGTATCGGTGGTCATGTCGATCGGCACTTCTTCTTTTACTGCGTTCGGGTCATCCGGATCGCTTGCGAAGCCGAAGGTGCATCCGGTCAGTGCAGAAGTAAGAAGCACGCCGGACATTCCAAGAGCTGCCGCCCTGGCACTAAATTTCTTTCTCATCACAATTCCTCCTGTTATCTCTGGACAGCTGGTCCTGTCCTTCGTTTTGTGTAACCGGTCAAGTAACCGGTTACTTTCGTTGTCTTTATCATAGCATTGACAGTGGGTTTCGTCAATATTTTCTTTACTTTTCGTGATTTTCCATAATTTTGTTTTTGGCTTTTGTGGAACTTTTACAAAACCGGTTACTTAACCGATTCCCGCTTGTTCCGGCGGGCGAGAAATGTTATACTATATTCATATATTATTTGTTTTTTTCTGAAAGCTTACATGATTCACGCAACACTTTTGAAGGGAAGGACACTTGAACTTATGGCACGAAAAAAAAATGTAACCTTTAATGATATTGCACAGTACACGCATTTTTCCAAAACAACCATTTCCCGGTATTTCAACAACCCGGATTCCCTGACACCGGAAAATCAGCAGATCATTTCCGATGCACTGGATAAACTGAACTATAAAGAAAACAAAGTGGCAAAAATTCTCGCGAACGGACAGACCGAATTTGTCGGCGTCCTGATCCCGAGTCTCTCCATGAACTACTATTCCGAGATGCTGAATCAGATTCTTGCTTCTTATGAGAAATATGGCTATAAATTCCTCGTCTTCGCCGGAAACGGCCACGATGAGACGGAGCACCGCTACATTCAGGAGCTGATGTCGTACAAAATCGAGGGCCTCATCGTCCTCTCCCATACACTCTCCTCCCGCGAACTCTCCGATCTGCAAATCCCGGTCGTTGCAATTGAGCGCGAAGACCAGTTCGTCAGCAGTGTCAATACAGACAACTACCTCGGCGCGTACGAAGCGACTTCGCTTCTGATTCATAACCACTGTGATGTCCTGATTCATCTGAACTCACCGACCAAAGAAAATGTTCCTGCCTACCGCCGTCTCGCCGGTTTCCAGGATGCCTGTGTAAAGGCCGGTGTACCGCACAAGGTTATCATTCGGGATTTTGGACTCTCCTATCAGGAAGCCGCAGCACCGCTGCAGGAAATCTTTGACAACATCGAACAAAAATATGCCGGTCAGAAAAAGGGCATCTTCCTCTCCAACGATGATCATGCCAATATTCTTTTAAATCTTCTGATCCGCAAATACCATACCCTGCCGGACGATTACGAACTCATCGGCTTCGACGGTGCGCCGATTTCCGAGCAGGCTATCTATCCGATCAGCACTGTCGGCCAGCAGATTGACCAGATTGCAGACGAGGCTGTTTCCCTTCTGGTCTCCCAGATGCAGGAACGGAAAAAACGCCACCCGGTGCCGCTTGCCGAGCCGGTTCACAAGACCGTTCCGCCGCTTCTGATCCGGCGTCAGACGACCACTTGATTTTAAAAGCAGATTTCTATCATAAAAATGTTTTTATCAAAAAAGTGTCATCCACCTGCGGGCTGTGTGCCCTGCAGTTTGTGGATGACACTTTTCTTATCTTCTTACTCTTTTTTAGTTCTGTCCGTAATAAGCATTTGCACCATGTTTACGGTAATAGTGTTTATCCTGCAGCTCCTGCGGTGCCGGCTGGATTCTCGGGTTGATGGTCTCGGCACGGTATGCCATTTTGGCAACCTCTTCGAGGACAACAGCATTGTGAACAGCCTCATGCGCATCTTTGCCCCAGGTGAACGGTCCGTGGTTCTTGCAAAGAACGGCCGGAACGGCTTTTACATCTTTTCCCATCCGTTTGAACTCATTGACGATCAGATGGCCGGTGTTTTCCTCGTATGCCTCGTCAATCTCTTCTTTTGTCAGGCAGCGCAGGCACGGTACTTCACCGTAGATGTAGTCTGCATGGGTTGTTCCGTAGCACGGAATGCTTCTTCCCGCCTGTGCCCAGCTTGTCGCATAGGAGGAATGGGTGTGAACAATGCCGCCGATCTCTGGAAATGCTTTGTACAGCTCCAGATGGGTCGGGGTGTCAGAAGACGGACGGTAGCGTCCTTCTACTTTGTTTCCGTTCAGATCCATGACAACCATATCGTCCGGTGTCAGCAGGTCGTAATCCACGCCGCTTGGTTTGATGACGAACAGACCGCTTTCCCGGTCAATCTCGCTGACATTTCCCCAGGTAAAGGTAACCAGTCCGTATTTTGGAAGAAGCATGTTGGCTTCGTATACTCTTTTTTTCAGTTCTTCTAACATTGTGTTGTCCTTTCTGTCTTTCCCAAACGATGGTTCATTTTAAGCTCTCTACTGCTGCACGCTCAATCGGCAGGCCTTTTTTGTAGCGCTCGGTGAATACTTCAAATCCAGCGACGTCTGCCGGGTCCGGATCCATCTTGGTTCCAGCATTTCCTGCGAAGACTTTTGCATCGAGGTAATCCTCGAGTGTTTCATTCTCTTCTTTATTGATCATATAAGAAGCCAGCAGTGCGATGCCCCAGGCTCCGCCCTCTCCTGCTGTCTCCATGACGGAAACCGGTGCGTCGATTGAACCTGCGAGGATCTTCTGGCCGACACCTTTTGTCTTGAAGAGACCGCCGTGGCCGAGAATCTGTCGACCTGAACATGCTCCTCTTTCATCAGGATATCAAGCCGACTTCAGGGCGCCAAGGGAAGTAAACAGGTTGACTCTCATAAAGTTTGCCAGATTGAATTTCGCATCCGGAGTACGCGCGAAGACAGGACGGCCCTCGTTGAATCCGGTTACGTGCTCGCCGGAGAAGTAGTTGTAGGCAAGGAGTCCGCCGCAGTCTGCGTCGCCCTCCAGGCTTTGTTGTACAGCTTGCCGAACAGATCATTCGTGCTGATTTCCATGCCGAAGGTCTGCGCAAATTCACGGAAGAGATTGACCCATGCATTCAGATCAGAAGTACAGTTCTGGCAGTGCACCATGGCAACCGGATGACCGGACGGGGTTGTTACCATATCGATCTCCGGGTATACTTTGGAAAGGTTCTTCTCCAGAACGATCATAGCAAAAACGGAAGTTCCGGCAGACACGTTTCCGGTTCTGACGCGGACGCTGTTTGTTGCTGCCATACCTGTTCCGGCATCTCCCTCCGGCGGGCAGAGCGGAATGCCTGCTTCCAGATTTCCGGACATGTCGAGAAGTGCGGCACCTTCTTTTGTCAGAACACCGGCATTGTCACCTGCGTTCAGAACGTGCGGCAGAACATCGAGTGCTTTCCATGAATATGCTTTGTCTGCGACTGCCTCGTCAAATTTGGCGATCATGTCGGCAAAGTAAGTGTTGGTTTCAGAATCGATTGGAAAGATTCCAGATGCCTCGCCGACACCAACGACACGCTCGCCGGTCATTTTCCACTGAATGTATCCGGCAAGGGTTGTCACGTAGTCGATATCTGCCACATGCGGCTCACCGTTTAAGATTGCCTGATACAGATGGGCGATAGTCCATCTCTGCGGGATGTGGAATCCGAAAAGATCGGTCAGCTTCTCGCTTGCTTCTTCTGTGATATTGTTTCTCCAGGTGCGGAACGGCACGAGGAGGTTTCCTGCTTTGTCAAATGCCATATAGCCGTGCATCATGGCACTGAAGCCGATGGCTCCGACGCGGGTCAGAGTAATGTCGTATTTTTCTTTGACATCAGCTGCCATTTTGGTATAGGCATCCTGCAGGCCCGTCCAGATGTCCTCGAGGGTGTAGGTCCACACGCCGTTGTCATAGCGGTTTTCCCACTCGTGATCTCCAGATGCAATCGGGGCGTTGTCTGCGCCGATCAGGACGGCTTTGATTCTGGTTGAGCCGAACTCAATACCAAGTGCTGTTTTCTGTTCGAGGATTGCTGTTTTTGCATCCATTCCCATTGTTTTTTCCTCCCTTGGGTTCTTTTCTATTTTTTCGTCTCTGTTGACAGATTTTTCCTGCAGTGGATTCTCTTACGATGAGTTCCGGGGAAATCAGGCGTTTGACGCTGCTTTCTTCTTCCGGGACTTTTCTGATTTTTTCGAGAATGAGCTCTGCTGCCATCTCACCGAGTTTTTCCTGCGGATGGGCAATGGTCGTGATCCCGATCGGACTGCTCTGGCCGATCAGCGAGTTGTCGTATCCGGTGACGGCGATGTCTTCCGGCACGGAGATTCCCTTTTCTTCCAGCATGGAGATGACGGCGAGCGCGATCTGGTCGTTGTAGCAGACGGCGGCATCGACGGACTTTTTGCTGTCGAGCAGCATGGAAAGCATCAGGGACGGTTTGGTTTTCCGGTCTTCGGTGTGAAACCAGATGACGTTTTCGGGATCATATGGGATTCCGCTTTCCTGCAGCGCCTGCACGTAGCCTTTATGGCGCTGGGCGCCCTGGCTGTCGTCGGCCTTGAAGATGCCGATGATGTTTCGTCGGCCGGTCTCTAAAAGGTGCCGGGTCAGCAGATAGCCGCCTTTGCAGTCATCCATCAGAATGCAGGGCTTGTCTGCCATCTGGGGGTAGCAGCCTGGATGAAGACATACGGGATCTGGTACTTGTCCAGCATTTCGTACAAGTTGATGTGGCGGCAGAGGATCTGGCTTTTGCTCGGCTCGATGATGAGGCCGTCGATGGGCTTGTCGAGGAGTTCTTTTAAGACTTTTTCTTCTTTGGAGCGGCTGTTGCAGGTGTTCTTTAAGATAATGCTGTAGCCGTTTTCGCTCAGCACTCGATCCATTCCCTGGATGAGACGGGGGAAGATGTAGTCGGACAGGTAGGTGGTGGTGACGGCGATGTTTTTTGAATTATGACGCTGGATTACGCGCTCGGAGCAGAAGGTTCCTTTGCCGTGCTGGGCGGTGATATAGCCTTCATTTTCGAGAAGAGCGAGGGCCTTTCGGACGGTGTGGCGTGAGAGGGCGTATTCCCGGGTCAGTTCGTTTTCGGAGGGAAGCTTCTGGCCGGGTTTTATGGTTCCGGAGAGAATCTGCTCTTTTAGGGCTTCCATCAGGGTGTAGTATTTGGCTTTGCCGGTGGTTGGTTCCATGTGATTGGTGATTCCCCTTTCTGGAATTTATAATACAACTTGTACGGTTGTCGTGACAAGTTGTATTTTTGTTGTGGGAAAGGGACGCTCAGGAGTATCGGGCGGGCGGATAGGTCCAATACCTTAATGAGTGGACGGGGACACTTCTTGCGGATGGCCTCTTCGTAGACGGTGCATTCTTGAGGACAGTGCATTCGCGGGACGGGGTCACCTTTTAGGAAGTGGTAGCGGATGTAATAGAGGGTATCATCTTCGCCGCGTTCCGAGAGCATGCGCAGCAGAAATTCGAGCTGCGAGAGTGTCTCGGGATGGACGAACCAGAGGTGGCCGATTCCTTTTTTGAGATACTGGTACGGCGCCTGATCGGTATAAGCGTCTCCGAGGTAGACGCGGGACGCGCTGATGCGGTCCATAATCATCTCGGCGACGTAGCGGCGCGGCATTGGGACGCCTTTGATGATGGTGTCACAATTGATACCGTAATCAATCCAGTATTCAAAATGATGTTTGTTGCGCCCTTTATGGTGCATCCAGGATTTTGACATGCCGGTGTCTTCGCGCTCGGCGTTATTGGGACTCCGGTCGCCCTGATAGTATTTCATGCCGACCAGAAATTCCGTCGGCGAATATTTCGAGAGGTCGTGGGTCAGTCCCTGCCAGTACAGTCCTATTTTGAAGCAGTACCGCATGACCCACATTTTGTGTGTGGTAATGGTTTTAAAGTGCTGCCATGCTTTCATCATTCTGCCTCTTCTCCTGCTTTCCTGTTAAAATTATGATACTGCGCGGCGGCACGATGACCGTTTTTGCGCTGACTTTTTTCTGATTTTCTTCTGTCAGGAATACTTCCGGTGTGTTGGTGTCGGCCGTCAGATACCAGACCTTCTGTTCCGGGAGGGACGGCAGTGCCAGCTCATGCGGATTCCAGTGCATGTTGTAGGCAATATAGAGGTCGTCGTCCTTGTTTCCGTCTTTGTCCTGGAAATAACTTCCGCAGTACATCACACCGATAAAACGGCACGTATTTTCCATCTGGGAGAACCAGGCTCTCTGGCTGTGGAAGGACATATCCGGGCAGCCGTAGGATTTGTAGTCGATGAGGCGCGGCTCGCGTTCGCCGTGCAGCGCCGGATGCGCTTTCCGGAAGGCGATTGCTGCTTTTACAAAGGCGGCAAACTCCGGATTCCGGGCGCTGCTTTCCAGTCGATCCAGCCGGTTTTGTTGTCCTGGCACCAGGCGTTGTTGTTGCCCTTCTGGCTGTTGCCGAATTCATCGCCGCCGTAAATCAGCGGTGTTCCCTGGCTTGTCATCAGCATGAGAACGGCATTTTTCAGCTGGCGGAGACGCAGCGCGCGCACAGCCGGTTTCCGGGTCACGCCTTCTGCGCCGCAGTTCCAGGTCAGGTTTTCGTTGGAACCATCCATATTGTCTTCGCCGTTGTCCAGATTGTGTTTCTGTTCGTAGGAAACGCTGTCATACAGGGTAAAACCGTCGTGATCCGCAAGATAATTGATCACACCGTGTGTCTCCGGGCTTCTTCTCAGATAATAGGTGAAGTCGGAAAGGCTGCCCTCATCGCCTTTTAAGAAGCGGCGGATATGGTACTGGTAGCCTGATTGTGTTCCCCTAAATTCCGGAACCACGGGCGTTTTCCCTGATAGATCCGTGCGCCGTCAAAACCGAGGAAAATCAGTTTCGTCTTCCGAAGGAGTGCATCTTTGGACGCTTCTTCTGCCAGCGATGCATCGCCGACCAGATGGAAACCGTCGATCTGATAGCGGAGCTGCCAGTGATGCAGAACCTGCAGGGCAAAACCAGAAGGCGTTCCCGGGGCAAAACAGAATTCCATCAGCATTCGATACCATTCTCATGCAGGGCATCGACCATCTCTGCGAACTCTGCGACGGCATCTGCGGATGCAGCATACGAAGCTTTCGGAGCAAAATACAGGGCCTTTGTGCCATATCCCCAATAATTCACGCGCTTCTCTTCCGCCGGCGCCGGATATACATAGGCCGGCTCCGTAAGGGAGGTCCACTCAAAAAACTCGTAGGACGCATCAGCTCTACTGCATTGATACCGAGTTCTTTTAAGTATGGAATTTTTTCGATCACGCCGCGGAACGTTCCCTTGTTCTTTACACGGGAGCTTCCGTCTTTGGTGAAGCCGCGCACATGGAGCTTATACAGAATCGTCTCCTCATACGGCCGGTGCAGTGAGGTGGTGCGCATTACCGGGTACTCCGGGAGAAAGCAGCAGCAGGTGCCCTCTTCTTTTTCCATCGGTGCACCGAAGGTTTCTCTTCCTTCTACTGCTCCCGCATACGGATCCAAGCAGAAAGCTTCGTCCATCCGGTAGGCATACGAAAACTTTCCTACCGTCAGGCCTGTGATTTCCACGGAACTGATCACGCCAGTGCGCTCCTCTTCCGGAAGCGGCACGGTAAGAAACGGTTTCTGGTGACCTTTCCGGTACAGCAGAAGCTCTGCTTTTTTTCCATCTGATACTTCTACGGCAAAATTGTATCCGTCTTTCGTCGCCGATGCGCCCATTTTCTCCGGATTTCCCGGTAAAATTCGATATTTTCCTCTGTTTTTTGTCTGTATCATAATTCCCGCCCTTATTTTTTATAATTTGTTGCAATTGTCATACTATTAATGTAAATCATTTGAATAAAATTGTCAATTGACCAATGTTACCAATTGTTATACCTCTAAATCCAGTTCCACCGGGCAATGGTCGGAACCGAGGATTTCGGTATGGATTTTGGCATCTGCAACTGCATCTTTTAAGGACTCTGATACCATAAAGTAATCAAGCCGCCATCCTGCATTCCGCTGGCGTGCCTGGAAGCGGTATGACCACCAGGAATACGTCACGGTGTCCGGATACAGCATACGGAAGGAATCAACAAAGCCTTTTTCTTTGATCACAGCAAATTTTTCGCGCTCCTCTTTCGTAAAGCCGGCGTTTTTCTCATTTGCCTTTGCATTTTTGATATCCATCTCGGTCGCTGCGACGTTCAGATCTCCGCAGAAAATCACCGGTTTTTCCTGCTCCAGTTCTTTTAAGTAAGAAAGAAACGCATCCTCCACTCCATCCGGTAGGCAAGGCGTTTTAATTCATCCTGAGAATTCGGTGTGTAGACGGTTACAACAAAGTATTCCGGAAACTCTGCCGTAATCACACGGCCTTCCGTATCATGTTCTTCGATTCCGATACCATGGCGAACAGAAATCGGTTCCTCTTTGGTAAACAGGGCCGTACCGGAATACCCTTTCTTTTCCGCATAATTCCAATACTGATGATAGCCGGGCAGCTCAAGGTCGATCTGTCCTTCCTGCAGCTTTGTCTCCTGCAGGCAGAAAATATCGGCATCTGCCGCCTCAAAGTATTCCTGAAAGCCTTTCTTCATGCAGGCTCTCAATCCATTTACGTTCCAGGATATCATTTTTTTCATACGCAATTCATCTCCTTTTCCTGACAGTCTGTTCTCTGCGGTTTCTGTTGCAAAAACGCCGGGAACAGACTTCCGTTTTCTTTTATTCCTCTTTCAGAACATACAGCACTTCCAGCGACGCATCCGACGGTCCGTGAAATTCGCAGCCGTCTGCTTTATACTGGCGCATCAGTTCCAACATTTCTCTGCTGTACCGCTCGCCCGGGCAGATGAGCGGGATTCCCGGCGGATATGGGGCTGCCATCTCGGCTGCAATTCGTCCTTCCGCTTCTGCAAACGGAACGGCTTCCTTCTCCGCAAAATATGCCTCGCGCGGTGTCTTTACCATCTCCGGCAGGCTGCGGAACAGCCACTGCTTTTCTGTAAACTTCGTCCGCCCCGTCGTTTTCCCGCTCTCTGCTGCCGAAATTCCTGCCAGCGCATCGATCAGCCGTGTGATATCTTCCTCGCTGTTTGCCCAGGTAATAACGCAGACCACGTTCTCCTCGTCGGCAAGCTCTGTACTGACGCGGTATTCCTCGTACAGACGCACCTGCAGATCGTAGCCGGAAATACCAAGTTCTCTTGCCGAGAATACAAGACGCGTCAGGTCGATCTTCCATACGCCGCACGTTCCTTCCATCTCGGTCCCAAGAACTTCGATTCCTTTGATCTTTGCAAGCTCCTGCCGCGCCCTCTGGCCGAGTTCCAGCGCGCGTTCCATTCGCTCTTTTCCGTGCAGCGCCATCCCGCGCCGCGCCGCATCGAGGGATGCCATCAGAAGGTAGGACGGCGATGTACTCTGTACCATCTGCAGATTGGCGGCCACTCTTGCCTCATCGAGACGGCCAGAACCGAGTGATAAGAAGGAGCTCTGTGTAAAGGAACCCGCCGTTTTGTGGATACTCTGCGCGCAGGCATCCGCACCACTTTCCAGTGCGCCGAGAGGAAGCTGTTCGGAAAAATAGAGGTGCGATCCATGTGCTTCATCGACAAGAAGCGCTGCGTTGTGGCAGTGACAGATTTCTGCGATCGCCTGCAGATCACTGCAAAGACCGTAGTACGTCGGGCTGACCAGAAGTACGGCTTTCGCATCCGGCGTTTCCGCGAAGGCTTTTTCGATCGTCTCCGGCGTTACGCGCCCCACATCTGCCATTTCGTGCTGTACTCCGGCATCACATAAACCGGTGTGGCTCCGCTTAAAATCAGGCCCATCAGCACCGATTTGTGCACGTTTCGCGGAACAATGATTTTTTCGCCCTCTTTCACAGACGAAAGCACCATCGCCTCGTTGCCGCATGTTGTGCCGTTGACAAGAAAAAAAGTTTTTTTTGCCTTCACGTTTCCGCCGCCAGTTTCTGCGCCTCTGCAATCACGCCCTCCGCGTGATGCAGATCGTCAAGCCCTTCTGCCTCCGAGAGGTCATACGCCGCAAGCGACGCTCCGTTTAACGTCTCATCCAGCCCGCGCTCAAACCGGTGTCCCGGAATACGGAAATAGGCCGGTGCTTCCTCCCGGAACTGTTGTAACGCCTCCACAAGAGGCATTCGATTCTGATCCATTCTGCTTTGTTTCCTTTCAAACGATTTCTGAATCTTTTTCTGAAGCGAAAGAATCCTCCCCGCACCGCTGTGCGGGAAGGACCCCCTTATCTGCATTTTTCTGTTTTATATGGTTTATTCTACCGGAGTAGTCCAGCCATATTTATCTTCCAGTTTACCCCACTGGATACCGGTCAGGGTATCGTACAGTTTCTGGGTCAGCTCACCGATCTTGAAGTCATTTACAACAACAGAATCGTCCTTGTATACAAATTCACCAACCGGAGATACAACTGCTGCTGTACCAGTACCAAATGCTTCTTCCAGTGTGCCGTCATGACCTGCTTTCATCAGATCGTCAACCGACAGATGTGTTTCGTTTACTTTATATCCCCAGTCTCTTAAGATATGGATCAGGGAATCACGGGTTACGCCCGGAAGAACAGTTCCTTCCAGCGGTGCGGTGTAGATTTCGCCGGCAATCTTGAACATGATGTTCATGGTTCCAACTTCCTCTACATATTTACGATGTACGCCGTCCAGCCACAGAACCTGGGTGCATCCCATCTTCTCTGCTTTTACCTGGCCTGCGATGGAACTTGCATAGTTACCGCCGCATTTTGTAAATCCTGTGCCACCTTTGACTGCACGAACATATTCATCCTCAACCAGGATCTTAACCGGGTTGATGCCCTCTGCATAGTATGCTCCAACCGGAGTGGTGATGATAACGAATTTGTAGGATTTTGCCATATGTACGCCAAGGCTTGCCTCAGTAGCGAACATGAACGGACGGATGTAAAGAGATGTACCTGGCTCAGACGGTACCCAGTCTTCCTGTGCTTTAACCAGTGCTTTGACAGCCTCTACAAACATCTCCTCCGGTACGCCCGGCATGCAGAGTCTCTCGTTGGATTTAATCATACGGCGTGCGTTCATTTCCGGACGGAACAGCTGGATCTTTCCTTCTGCTGTTCTGTAGGCTTTCAGTCCCTCGAACGTTTCCTGTGCATAGTGAAGTACCATGGTTGCAGGATCCATCGGGATTCCGCCGTACGGTACGATTGCTGCATCATGCCATCCCTGCTCTTTGTCCCAGTCCATGACAAACATATAGTCTGTAAAGTGTTTTCCGAATCCAAGATTTTTCTGATCCGGTTTTTCCTGTAAATGTTCTCTTTTTTCAAATCTGATATCCATTTTTTGCCTCCCCGGCAGTTGAGGATAAGTTTGTTCAGCTGCCTGTATATTTAGATTCAATAGTGATAGTATAAAACTGTACCCGAAAACAGTCAATAGAAAATACGACTAATTTTTCATTTTTTCGTTCTTATTTATTGTATCTTTTCCGTATTTTCCTGTATCAGCCGCATTTTTTCTGCTTTCCCGGCACAGCCATTGTGTTTTTTTCTATTATCTGTTAGAATGGCAGACAAGAACCTGATAAGACTTGAACACGAAAAAGGAAGGTAATACAAATGAGTGAAGAATTATTCAACAGCGCATCCTGCAGCGGAGACTGCGCAGACTGCGGCAGCGACTGCCAGGATCTGGATCAGCCGACTGTTACCCTGACACTGGACGACGATACCGAAGTAAAATGTGCCGTACTGACCATTTTCCCAGCTCCGAACCAGAAAGAGTACATCGCTCTTCTGCCGCTCGATGAAAACGGCGAGAACGAAGACGGCGAAGTTTATCTGTATCGTTACTACGAAGAGAACGGCCAGCCGAACCTCGACAACATCGATTCCGATGAAGAGTACGAAATTGCAGCAGACGCATTCGACGAGCTGATGGATACCGAGCAGTTCAACGAGATGGAAGAAAATTCCACCGAAGAGTAAGAATCACAGACTTTGAAACGATTGCAGAACCCGGCGGGAGACCTTATTTTCCTGCCGGGTTTTTCTCTCTTTTTCTCTCAATTCCCATTATTTCTTATTTGTACAGCTTTTCTGCATCTCTCTTTAAGATCTGTTTCTATTCTTTTACAGACGTATAATATATGTGAGTAGCAATTTTCATGCCGCTACATTACATAGGAATACGAGGTATCTTTTTATGAGAGATAAAGATGTGATACAGCACATTCAGGATTTATGCCGCGAGCGCTCCTGGACTTATTACCGCCTTGCAAAAGAGGCAGACATTCCCTATTCTACCTTAAATAATATGGTAAACCGCACCAATATTCCAACCATCCCTACCCTGCAGAAGCTCTGCGACGCTTTCGGCATCACACTTGCCGATTTCTTTCTCGACGAGCCGGATGCCCTGCAGCTTACCGAAGGACAGCAGGAAATCATTACGCTTTACAATAATCTTTCGCTGGAAAAAAAGAAAATCTTAAAGGCTTATATGAAAGGTCTTCTGATGGAAGTCTGACTTTTCCGGCATCATAAGTATCACAGATAAAGAAAGTTCCGTTTTTTGTTTTTCCGAAACAGAGGCGGAACTTTTTTTCTGTCGATAAACTTTTCTTAAATTTTTCTAAAGCCCGGGACTTTTCCCGTATTTCGTTGTAGAATAAAGGACAACTGTTCACATATTAATCACAGAAGGAGTTACCCTTTCATGCTACAGATTCAGCATATCAAAAAAGAATACCGGACCGGGACGCTGGTACAGAAAGCGCTCGACGATGTGTCCTTAAATTTGCGCGACAACGAGTTTGTCGCTATTTTAGGGCCGAGCGGTTCCGGAAAGACGACGCTTCTGAATATCATCGGCGGCCTCGACCGCTACGACAGCGGCGATCTGATCATCAACGGCATTTCCACGAAAAAGTATAAGGACCGCGACTGGGATTCCTACCGGAACCACACGATCGGCTTTGTCTTCCAGAGCTACAACCTGATCCCGCACCAGACCGTCCTTGCAAACGTAGAGCTTGCGCTTACCATTTCCGGTGTTTCCAAAGAGGTGCGGCGCAAAAAAGCAATCGCGGCACTTGAAAAGGTCGGTCTTGGAAAACAGCTCCACAAGCGGCCGAGCCAGATGTCCGGCGGTCAGATGCAGCGTGTCGCCATCGCCCGCGCTCTTGTCAATGACCCGGAAATTCTGCTTGCCGATGAGCCGACCGGCGCGCTCGATTCCGACACCAGTATTCAGGTCATGGACCTGCTGCAGGAAGTTGCCAAAGAACGCCTTGTCGTCATGGTCACACACAATCCGGAGCTCGCCGAGCTTTACGCCAACCGGATCGTCACCCTGCGCGACGGTGTGATCTGCTCCGACACGAACCCGTTTGAGCCGGATTCCGAAACCCTGCTTCCTCCCAAACACAAAAACATGGGCAAATCGTCGATGTCCTTTCTGACGGCGCTCTCCTTAAGTTTTAATAACCTGCGCACCAAGAAAGCGCGGACCTTGCTCACCTCGTTTGCCGGCTCAATCGGCATCATCGGCATTGCACTGATTCTGGCACTCTCCTCTGGTGTCAACGAGTATATTCAGAATATGGAAGAGGAAACTCTCTCCGAATATCCGCTTCAGATCCAGAGCACCGGCTTTGACCTCACTTCGATGATGATCGGCTCACAGAATGCCGGCAAAGACTCAAAAGATTCCGGCAAAAAGAATGAAATCAAAGTCCAGGAAGTCGTGACCAACATGTTCTCCACCATGAACTCCAACGATCTCGCTTCCCTGAAAAAGTACCTTGACGGCGGTGCGGACGGCATTTCCGACTACACAAATGCCATCGAATATTCCTACTCCGTCACGCCGCAGATCTACCGCGAAGACGGCGATTCCATCCGCCAGGTGCACCCGGACCAGTCGTTCCGCTCGCTCGGCCTTGGCGCAAGCTCCAACAGCATCATGTCATCCATGATGAGCACCAACGTCTTTTACGAGATGCCGGACACCGCTTCCCTGTATGAGAACCAGTACGACTTAAAAGCCGGACACTGGCCGGAAAACTATAACGAATGTGTGCTTGTCCTCACTTCCGACGGCGGAATGAGTGATTTTCTGCTCTACACCCTGGGGCTCCGCGATGCACTCGAGCTGGATGAGATGGTCCGCCAGTTTTTAAATGAAGAAACCGTCGAGACCCCTTCCTCCATCGGCACGTATTCCTACGATGATATTCTCGGCACCACGTTCCATCTTGTGAACAGCGCCGACTGCTACGAATACGACAGTCAGTATCAGGTCTGGAAAGATAAAAGCGACAACGAAGACTATATGAAAAAACTCGTTGCCAACGGCGAAAAGCTCACAATCACCGGTATTGTCCAGCCGTCCCCTGACTCTGCCGCCTCTGCCCTGACCGCCGGCATCAATTACCCGGCATCGCTGACCCGCCACGTTGTGGAGGAAGCAAAGAAATCCGAGATTGTGAAACAGCAGATGGCGGACTCCTCCATCGATGTCTTTACGAATCAGGAATTCGGCACCGTGGATCAGAACAGCGGTCTTGATATGGATTCCTTTATCACTGTCGATGAGGACAAGCTGCAGAACGCTTTCCAGTTCGACGATTCCGCACTCTCCGGTGCTTTTTCCGGTGATTCCATGAACCTTGATTTTTCCAGCGCCTTTGCAGACGCCGGAAGCAGCATGGATCTCGCGGGTGCGATTGACCTCAGTCAGATCTCTCTTAATTTCGACGGACTGCCGCAGCTTGATCTTGGCCAGATTTTATCCGGGCTTACTCTCAATGTCAGTGAAGACGGCATGCAGGAACTGGCTTCCAGCCTCATGGAGGGCTATCAGGGCTACGCCTCGGAGCACCCGGAGGCGGATTATTCCCATTTACAGGAGGATTTCGTCTCCTACATCAATTCCACGGAAGCACAGGAAATCCTGCGGCGCCACATCCAGACCATCATTGCAGACGGCGGCGGTGTTTCCATTACCCAGGAACAGATCCAGGAACTCATTCAGCGGATCTTCAAAGGGTATCAGGCATACCTGATCAAGATGGGCTACACCGATCCGGAACAGTTTGATGCTTATCTTGCGGAGTATCTGCAGACCGAAGAAGCTGTTCAGATCATCAACGACTGGATTTCCGAGGTGATGCAGAACAACGGCAATATCGAAATTACATCCGACCAGCTCACTGCGCTTGCGACGGAGCTTTCCAACGGTTATCTCGCTTACGTGAAGGAGAACGGCCTGCCGGATCCAACGGAGATGGGCAAGCACTTTATCGCCTATCTGAACACGGCGGACGGCCAGCAGCGGCTGAACAGCGGTATCACAAAAATCGTCGATCTCGACGGACTGCAGTCCCAGGTTTCTTCTGCGCTCACAAACTACATGGCAGGCGTTATGGGAAGCTACTCCGCTTCTGTCGCCTCGGTTCTGCAGACACAGATCACTTCCGCGATGGAACAGATGATGACGCAGATGGCCTCTGCAATTCAGTCCGAGATGGAGCGCGCCATAACGCAGGTCGGTAATTCTCTGCAGGATTCGATGGCGATGCCATGAAGATTGACACCGATGCCTTTGCAAGTGCCTTCCAGATGAATATGACTGAGGATGATATGAAGGAGCTCTTCGCTTCTCTTAGTTCTTCCGGCTCTTCCACCTATGAGGGCAATCTGCAGAAACTGGGCTACGCTGATTTTGACGAACCTTCTTCGATCAGCATTTACCCGAAAAACTTTGAGAGCAAGGAACACGTTGTCTCCATCCTCGACGGTTACAATGACACGATGGAAAAAGAAGGCAAAAACGAGCAGGTAATCTCGTACACCGATGTGGTTGGCACTCTGATGTCCTCCGTCACGGATATCGTCAACATCATCAGCTACGTGCTGATCGCTTTTGTCGGCATTTCCCTTGTGGTTTCCTCGATTATGATCGGCGTCATCACCTATATCAGTGTTCTGGAACGTAAGAAAGAGATCGGTATCCTGCGCGCGATCGGTGCTTCGAAACGCAATATTTCGCAGGTCTTCAATGCCGAAACCTTCATCATCGGACTCTGTGCAGGACTGATCGGCATCGGGCTCTCGCTGCTTCTGATGATTCCGGGCAACCTTCTGATCCACCATCTGGCGGATACGACGAAGGTCAGTGCTTCTCTTCCGCTCGTCCCGGCGCTTGTTCTGATTGCACTCAGCGTCGTTCTGACCCTGATCGGCGGTCTGATTCCGTCGAAGAAAGCGGCAAAAAGCGATCCGGTTACGGCACTCCGGACAGAATAATCTGATCCTTAAAACACACTTGCAAGTACGCAAAAAGCGACCGGCAGAGGCTTTTCAAAAGTCCCGCCGGCCGCTTTTTTCTATCTTAAACTTTTATTTTTCTTCCAGAGAAAATCCATGCTCTGTCCGCACCAGTGTCGTCTCATAGAAGGTCTTTGCGAACTGCACCAGATAAGCAGTATCTTTGGCGCCTGCCGTCTCATACGGGGAATGCATCGCAAGCTGAGCCATTCCGATATCCACGCTTGTCACCGAGACAAGAGAGTTCAGAATTGCGCCAAGCGTGCTTCCGCCCGGAATGTCGGCGTGGTTTGCGAATACCTGGCACGGTACGCCGGCCTTCTCGCAAATCATCTTTGTTACGGCTTCCGAAACAGCATCGGTCGTGTATTTCTGGTTTGCACTCTGTTTGATGACTACGCCGCCGTTCATGTATACGCGGCTCTTCGGATCGTATTTCTCCGCATGTGCCGGGTGGAAGGCATGTGCATTGTCAGCAGAAACAAGGAAGCTTCCCGCAAGATCTCTGTGATATGCAATCGTGTCTTTTCCACAGGCTGCATTGATATGCTGCAGTGTCTCTGTCAGGAACGAAGAATCCGCACCCTGCTTTGTGAGGCTTCCTACCTCCTCATTGTCAAAGATTGCGCAGACATTGACCTGGCCTGTTGCCTTTGCAGCAAGAAAGCCCTTTAAGGAGCCAAACGCGCTCTGCAGGTCATCCAGACGCCCACTGGATAAAAACTCCCTGCCGGCACCCCAGATGGATCCTTCCACTCGGTTATACAGATAAAGCTCCATGGAGAGAATATCCTCTTTTGCGGTATCCGGCAGAAACAGCTCATAAAAATGATCTTTCGCTGTCTCATCACCGAGAATCGGGAGCATGTCGGTCTGCACACTGTATTTGATTCCGTTGTTGATGTCACGATTCAGATGAATCGGCAGATTCGGGATCGTCACCAGATCTCGTCCGGCATCAACCAGAACGGATTTTACGCCGTTTCCATCGCGGACCACCATACGGCCTGCCAGGGAAAGCGGACGGTCAAACCACGGAGCGCGGATCATGCCGCCGTAGCCCTCCACGTTCAGGCGGGTGTAATGACCATCCGTCACGAATGGTCCTCTCCCTTTACTTTAAACGTCGGACAGTCGCTGTGGCTTGCGATGATCTGGTAGCTGGAAAATGCGCTCTCAGGGATCTGGAACGCAATCACCGAGGATTCATTTCTCGTCACATAATATTTTCCGCCCGGAACGAGACTCCATTCTTTTGTCTCCTCCAGTTTTGTATATCCATTTTCGTTCAGCAGATCGCCGGCTTCTTTTACCACATGAAACGGGCTTTTGCACCGCATGATAAAATCGAGCAGCTCCTGCGCTGTATTCAGGTATTCCATAGTTTTTCTCCTTTGCATATATTCAAACGCTTCTTCTATTTTATAAAATCCCGCTGTCTTTTTCAAGACCCAAAAACCTGCGGGAACTTACTGTATCACTCGCAATCATCATTTCGAAGCGGATATTCGCAATCCGCTTCGCTACTCGCACATAAAACCAGCCGCTGCTTCGCAAAAAAATCCCGCACAGACAGATTTTTATTTTCTGTCGTGCGGGACTTACTTTTTCCGTTTTTTCTGCTATGCGGAAACCTGATTTCCGGTATACAGCTGGTAATATTTTCCTTTCTGTTCCATCAGCTGATCATGGGTACCGCGTTCAATAATTTGTCCCTGCTCAAGAACCATGATACAATCGGCGTTTCGTACGGTAGACAGACGATGTGCGATAACAAAGGTTGTTCTTCCGCTCATCAGCTTATCCATACCATCCTGAACAATGCGCTCGGTACGGGTATCGATGGAGCTTGTCGCCTCATCGAGAATCAGTACCGGCGGATCTGCAATGGCTGCACGCGCGATCGCAAGAAGCTGCCGCTGACCCTGGGACAGATTCGCACCGTCTCCGGTCAGCATTGTGTCATAGCCCTGCGGCAGACGCATAATGAATCCGTGCGCATTCGCCAGTTTTGCTGCTGCTACAACCTCATCCTCCGTCGCATCGAGCTTTCCGAAGGCAATATTTTCTCTTACCGTTCCCGTAAACAGATGTGTATCCTGCAAAACAATGCCAAGCGATCTTCTCAGGTCATCTTTTTGATCTTTCCAATGTTGATCTCATCGTAACGAATCTTACCTTTCTGAATATCATAGAAGCGGTTGATCAGATTGGTAATGGTTGTCTTTCCGGCTCCGGTAGAACCGACAAACGCGATCTTCTGACCCGGCTCTGCAAACAGCGATACATCGTGCAAAACAATTTTATCCGGGTTGTAGCCGAAATCAACATGTTCGAATACCACACGGCCCTGCAGCTCGCGGTAATCCACAGATCCATCTGCCTGGTGCGTATGCTTCCATGCCCATTTTCCGGTACGCTCTTTCGTCTCGGTGAGTTTTCCGTTTTCTTCCTTCGCATTGACAAGCGTTACATACCCCTCGTCCAGCTCCGGCTCTTCATCCATCAGTCGGAAAATACGTTCCGCTCCTGCAAGTGCCATAACAATTGCGTTCAGCTGCTGGCTGACCTGGTTGATCGGCATGTTAAAACTCTTGTTGAAGGTCAGAAAGCTTGCCAGACCACCGAGCGTAAAGCCACCGACGCTGCCAAGGGCAAGTGCACCGCCGACAATCGCACAGACAACATAGCTCATATTTCCAAGCTGTGCATTGATCGGTCCGATAACATTTGCAAACGCATTGGCATTGTAAGCACTCTCATACAGATTGTTATTAATTTCTTTGAATTTTTCGATATTCTCCTCTTCATGACAGAATACCTTGACAACCTTCTGGCCATCCATCATCTCTTCGATAAAGCCGTTGACTTTACCAAGATCCCTCTGCTGTTTTACAAAGAAATTTCCGGAAAATCCGGCCACCTTTTTTGTCACTCCCAGCATGATAGATACCATAACCAGCGTTGTAATCGTCAGCGGGATGTTCAGAATCAGCATACTGACAAAGACACTGACAATCGTGATTGCACTGTTGATGATCTGCGGGATACTCTGACTGATCATCTGACGCAGGGTATCAATATCATTTGTATAAATCGACATGATGTCGCCGTGCGCATGGGTATCAAAATATTTGATCGGCAGCTTTTCCATATTGCCGAACAGATCATTTCTCAGATTCCGCAGGGTTCCCTGGGATACATAAATCATGGTACGGTTCTGAACGAACGCAGCCACAATACCGATTCCGTAAAATCCGGCCACCCGCAAAATTGCGTGGAGCAGCGGGCCAAAATCCGGATCCGGCTGGGTCAGCATCGGCGTGATATAGCCGTCAATCAGCGTTTTCATAAACATCGTTCCCTGTACATTTGCCAGGACGTTGACAAAAATCGCAATGACAACAGCGATGCAGTGTACCGTATAATCCTTTAATACATATTTCATAATTCTGGTAAAGATCTTCATCGGATTCTTGACCTGCGGTTTCACCCCTCTTGGAGGTCTTGCTCCCGGCCCCTTTACCTGCTGTACTCTCTCTGCCATTCCTTACTCACCTCTCTTTTCGTCAAAGTCTCCGCCGCCACCGGTCTGAGACTCATATACTTCCCGGTAAATTTCATTGGTTTTCAGTAATTCCTCGTGGCTTCCAAAACCATTTACTTTTCCGTTCTCCATGACAATGATGCGGTCTGCGTCCTGCACACTGGAAATACGCTGTGCAATGATCAGCTTTGTCGTTTCAGGAATCTCGGTCAGGAATGCCTTCCGGATTTTCGCGTCGGTTGCGGTATCGACAGCACTTGTACTGTCATCCAGAATCAGCACCTTTGGTTTCTTCAGCAGTGCTCTTGCGATACAGAGGCGCTGTTTCTGGCCGCCGGATACGTTGGATCCGCCCTGCTCGATGTAGGTGTTGTAGCCTCCGGCATCCGGTCGATAAATTCATCGGCGCAGGCAAGACGGCAGACACGCTTGCACTCTTCTTCCGAAGCATTTTTATCACCCCAGCGAAGATTGTCGAGAATGGTACCGGAAAACAGCACATTTTTCTGTAAAACAACGGCTACTTCATTTCGCAGCGTTTCCATATCGTAGGAGCGGACATCCTTTCCGCCGACCTTAACGGATCCATCTGTTACATCATACAGACGGCTGATCAGGTTGACAAGACTTGTTTTCGCACTTCCGGTTCCACCGATAATACCGATTGTCTCACCCGATTGGATGGAAAGATTGATATCCGAAAGAACCGGCTCGCCGGCTCCTTTTTTGTAGTTGAAATAGACATGATCGAAGGTAATGCTTCCATCCGGAATCGAAAAGTCCGGATTCTCCGGATTATCGAGATCACTCTTCTCATTCAGGACTTCTGAAATACGGCGCGCACTTGCAAGGCTCATTGTGATCATAACGAATACCATGGAAAGCATCATAAGGCTCATCAGAATGTTCATGCAATAGGTCAGAAGGCTCATCAGTTCTCCGGTCGAAAGACTGCTTCCGACAATCATTTTGGCGCCGAGCCAGCTGATCAGAAGAATACAGCTGTACACGGTCAGCTGCATCAGCGGTGCATTAAAAGAAAGATTTTCTTCTGCTTTACAGAAAATTTTATAAATATTTTCGGACGCTTTGTGAAATTTTCCTGTCTCATAATCTTCGCGCACATACGCTTTTACCACACGGATTGCGGATACGTTTTCCTGCACACTCGCATTTAATTCATCATATTTTGGAAATGCCTGCTCGAAATATTTGGTTGCAGACCGCATGATCAGAAACAGACACGTTCCAAGAAGAATAACGGCCACCAGATAAATGCTCGCAAGGCGTGCATTGATGTAAAACGACATAATCATTGCAATGATCATACTCGCCGGTGCACGCATGCACATACGAAGGATCATCTGATATGCATTCTGCAGATTCGTCACATCTGTGGTCAGACGGGTGACAAGACCTGCTGTACTGAATTTGTCAATATTGGAAAAAGAATATTCCTGGATATTTTCAAACATGGCCTGACGCAGATTTTTTGCAAATCCGGCAGATGCCTTTGCTCCATATTTTCCGCCCATGATACCTGCAAACAGACCGATGGCTGCTGCCACTACCATGAATGCTCCCACCACGTAAATGTGATGGAGATCGCCTTTTTCTACACCGTTATCGATAATGGATGCCATCATAAGAGGAATGATCATCTCCATGATAACCTCCAGAATCATGAAAATCGGAGTGGCAATGGAGGCTTTTTTAAACTCTTTTACCTGTGCTCCAAGTGTTTTTAACATGATGTCTCTCCTAACATATTTTTTACGTTGTTTTTGACCTGATCGATGACACGGTAGAAAGTGTCAAGATCTTCTTTTGAAATTCCCGCAACCGTCTGTTCTTCCAGCATATCGATCATATCTTTCGTCTTCTCGTGAAGCTCTCTTCCGGTATCGGTCAGCACCAGTTTTTTCAGCCGCGCGTCATAGGGAACGGACTCCCGTTTGATGTAGCCCTTTTTCTCCATGAGCTTTAAAATGTTGGTCACGGTAGAGCGGCAGATCTTAAATTCCGCTTCAATATCTTTCTGGAAAATATCTTTGTGCTCGTTCCTGCACAGATAGCCCAAAATCCACCCGTGCATGGCCGTCAGTTCATCGACGCCCCGCTCTCTGGCGGCTGCCATCAGGTTCCGTGACATCATATTGTCCAGCGTCCGCAGTTCGTGGCCGATTTTTCTTTTTTTACAACACACGCTGCTTTTTTCCTCCTTTCCCCTTTGCTGCCGTCCCCATCTGTTCGTTATAAAACTGTTTGAATAAGGACTGTTCCATAAGCAACTGTTCTATAGATGACTGTTTCATATTAAACAGTTCGTTATAGAACATTCTAGGAGATTTTGTGGGAAATGTCAACCTGTTTGCGTAAAAAAATCGAAAAAAATGCTCCGGATAAAAGTTTTTCACTTTCCGCCTGGAGCATTCCGCTCGTTTATTCTTCGATTTTTCTTCTTAAATAGCTTCCCACCATATGGGAAAAGTTGCGGATATCGCGCGCATACGCGAAATCCTTGCCGAAAATCTTCTGCTCCGCCATAAGCTCCGTCTCCTCGCCTACAAAGACCCCAAGCACCGAGACACCCTGCTGCCTGAGGCGCCGCACCTCAGTTGCCGTGTCATGCAGTGCATAGTCATCCCGGTACGGCTTTGGATTTCTCGCATTCGGCCGGTTCACCAGCACATCGTACGGCTTTCCGTCGCTTAAGAGGATCAGCAGCTTCCGGTCCTCCTGGCGTTTTAAAAGATCCATCCCCGCCGCCTTGACAGCAAGCCCGTCGCGGTTGTTTGAGGATGTGATATACTCAAAAATATTGCTGTTCTTCTCCCGCGGATCGTCGTAATCGCGCATCCGGTGCAGGATCGTGTAATCCCAGAACGTACAGAAGCTCATCACGCGGAACGGGATGTGCAGGCGGCTTAAGGTCTCCGCCAGAATGTACGTCTGCAGTGTCACATTCTCCTGGCGCGGCCGCTGGGAACCGCTCGCATCTACGAGAATATCCACGACAAAATCCAGCGAATTCCGCCGCTGCTCCAGCCGGAACAGATCCGCATTCTGGCTCCGTCCCACCTTCCACATCCGCGCGGGCTGTAAAATTCCGTGGTCTGCATCCGCAAACGACTGATCCTCCTGCAGCAGCATCGCTTTTTTCAGTTCCTGATACAGCAGCGAAATGTTCTGCCGCACCGCGCGGTGCTGGTCGTAATAGGCATGAAGGTTTTTATCCTTCTGCTTCTGCGCGTAGGAGAGCTGATAATACTTTCCGACCGGATTTTTCAGCACACCCTCCGTGTAATAGAGGCTGCAGTCGCTGTGGATGCCGCGGCAGAGCTGGTAATTCCGGCTTTTCTCCTCGCTCTCCGAGAGCCACGTTTTTCCGTAATTGCGCTGAATGTACTGATACATCCGTGCCAACGCTTTCTCATCGACGACAACGATCTTTTTGGTATCGCTTCCCGCTGTTTTTTCTTTCTTCTCTTCCGCCTCTTTTGATGTGAAATTTGTCATATCAAGCGAAACTCGCTCCAGATATGTCTCGAGCCCGTCCTCGTACAGTTCCTCCGAAAGGAAATCCTTCCAGGAATACTCGGTGAGCTCCTCGATCGTTACCGCAAGAACCGAGGCAAGATCACCGTGCTTTTTCACAAATGCGGGATCAACGACCTTATTGTACAGCTCGTCCGTCACCCGGATCAGTTCCATTGTATCCGCTGTTTCGGATGCGTGCTTCAGCAGCTCCATCCACTCCCTCGTTTTCCCCGAGTATGAAGGGCTTTTTCCCTCGTCCTCCTCTCTTCTTCCGCGTAGATACTCCAGTTTCAGGCGGCCTGTCTCATTTCTGGATAGAGTTTCAAAAGAGTGGTCCAGTATTTCCTCCGCTGCTCTCCTTCGAAAGCCCTTGACACCGGGGCGCTCGCTTTCGAGCCGCTTCGATACGGCCTCCTCCGTCACCAGCTGGGCGAGCATCATCAGTTCTCCCTCCGCTGCGCCGCTGTAAACCTTCTTCACCAGATACAGGCTGTAGGCTCCCCGATCAAAGTAACACGAAAAGGCGCCCTGGCGGATTGTGTCGTACAGTACCGTATCCGGCTCTTTCGCATACCGCTCCACATCCGGGTTCAGCTTCAGCGTGTAGTCGCCGCTGACAGTCCAGACGAGATTGCGGATCCGGCTTTCCAGCTCCATCTCATGCGTTTTTAATGTTTCCTCTGTCACCATACGTATTTCCTCTAAAAAATATCCTGCGGCGTCCACTCTTCCGGAATCCGCGTGCGCACGACATCCCGCACAATCTCTTTTTCAAACAGGTCAAAGCATTTATTGACAATGCCGATCTGCACCGCAAGATACGGGGACAGCCCCTGGCGCATCGTGCCGATCGCTCCGAACAGACCGCGGAGGTCGAGCGCGCGCGTGGTGATTTCCGCCTGTTTTGCCTTTTTCTGCAGATCGAGGTAAAGGCCGGCCAGCGCTTCGCGTGCCGCCGGTTTCAGATCCGGGAATTTTGACTGCATCAAATAAAACAGTGTCTCTTCTGTAAGCGGCGGCATGTCAATCACCAGAAAGCGGGACACCAGCGCTTCATTCAGCTCCCTCGTTCCCGCATAGCCGTAATTCATCGTTCCGATCATCCGCGCCGCCGGGTGAAGCGGAATTTTATCGTAGCCCGGCACATCGATGATGCGGCGGTAGTCGAGCGCGGCGTGAAGAACACTGACCGCATCGTTTTTCGCCATGTTGATCTCATCGAGAATGCCAAAACCGCCTTCCTCTGCACAGCGGTAAATGCTGCCTTTCCGGAGTGTGACCTCCTGGTTCTGGAACGTATCTGTTCCGATCAGCTCGGCGCTTCCTGTGTTTACATGGAAGGAAACGTTATACGTCGGTCTTCCGAAAACATACGCCAGTGTCTCTGCCAGCACGTTTTTCCCGTTGCCTTCTCGCCGGTCAGCAGCAGATTTTCGCCCTGCAGCAGCGCGGCAATTGCCATCTCCAGAATCTCTTTTCCGAAAAACGGGATTTCCGGCGTGCTCATGCGGTTCTCTAAGCCCTCCGCCACCGGATAGCTCTCGCGGAATTTCCGCACACTCTCAATTAACGCCCCGCTTACGCCCTGTTCCTGTAAAAATGAATCGTTCATCTTCTATTTTTTAATCCTCTCTGTCGTTAAAATATCTTTTTGCTTCTACCAGTATACGGGATCTGCCTTTTTTCTGCAAGACCTGTCGGACTTATAGTAATCCCCGAAAATAATGCAAAAAATTCGCGCTCTGCAGCACTGCCTTTTTTGCATTATTTTCGGGTCTTGCTATAGATTGAATTGAATTGAAACATAAAGACACCGGAAAACAGGCTTTATCCCGTTTCCCGGCGTCTTATTTCTGTCATTGATTCAGTTCATGCATCGCATTATCCGCGGATTCCGGAAAGAATTTCCTCTGTGGAAGCTTTTGCCTCCTCGTCCAGGTTCTCTTTCTTATAGTTCTCATATCTCTGTTTGTGATGCGGATTCTCTGCCACAGCTCGTCTGCGGCTTTTTTCCACTCAGCAGCATACAGGTCACATTTTCCGCACAGATGCTCTGCGCTCTCCGGAGACTGCAGGTCGGTTGACTTCGCGCCGGTCTTCTCTACCATCTCACGCAGCAGTTCCGGATTTTCGAGCATCGGACATGGGCGCAGGTGGTTGCGGTTGAACGGCTGTCCATCGCGGTATGCCTGGAACAGCGGCTGCTGCAGTGCTTCGATCAGGGAAACTTCGTTGATGTTGGCGCCGGAGTAATGGATGAAAACACACGGCTCCACATCGCCGTTTGCATTGATATGGCAGTAGTTTCTTCCTCCTGCGATACAGCCTCCGACGAACTCACCGTCGTTCTGGAAGTCCATAACAAAGATCTGTTTGTCGCTCTTATCGGAACGGATCTCACGCAGTCTGTGATAGATATATTTTCTCTGCTCAACCGTCGGCATCAGCTCCGGTGCAGCGTCCATGCCGACCGGCATGAAGTGGAAATACCAGCTGTAACGGCATCCGTGCTCGATCAAAAGATCCAGGAACTCGTCACTTGTAACGGTCTCGAGGTTTGCTCTTGTGTAGCAGATGGAAGTACCAAAAAGCAGACCGTGTTTTTTCATCAGATCCATGGCTGCCAGTAACTTTAATCGAAAACTACCCTCGCCGCGCGTCCGTCGTTGACCTCCTCGAAGCCTTCCAGAGACAGGGAGAAGGAGATATTGCCGAGCTTCTGAACCGCCTCACAGAACTCCTCGTCGATCAGGGTTCCATTGGTGAAGCAGTGGAATTCACAGTCATGATGCTCTTCTGCCAGACGCAGGATGTCTTTTTTGCGCACAAGCGGTTCGCCGCCGGTGAACATGTAGAAGTAGGTTCCCAGCTCTTTTCCCTGGCTTATGATATCAGAAAGTTTCTCATAGGAAAGATTCAGCTTGTGGCCGTATTCTGCTGCCCAGCATCCGGTGCAGTGCAGGTTACAGGCACTTGTCGGGTCCATCAGCATCGTCCATGGGATGTTGCAGTTGTATTTTTCACGGTTCATACGGATCTGTTTCGTTCCGACGAAAGCTGCCTGGAATCCCAGGTTCAAAGCAGTCATTTTGATCACCTGCGGATCCAGCTCGTCCAGTCCGCGGTTGACATACTGTACCCATTTGTTGTCCGGATTCTGCAGCATGGTGCGGATGTTGTCGAAGGTTTTCTCCGCAAACATATTTCCGGTAAATTTCTGTACAAAATCCGTCAGATTCAACAGCGCTTTTGTTCTGTCGTCTCCGTGATTCACATATTTTAAAACACCATCGATCGCAGCGCCTGCAGCGGCTCTTTCTACTTTCATTTTTGCATCCATTGTTCACGATCTCCTTTGTAATAGTTTAATATTTTCGCCCGGAATTGATCTGGTTTTGAATACCACATCCTGGCTTTTTCCCATTATATTCTCCATATTTGGAAAATACAACCCAAAATTCCCTCGTTTTGGACACATCAAAAAAAGTGTCCCACGGGGGAACACTTTTTCCTGTTTTTCTCTTTCCGTTATATTTTACATTGCATTTTCAGATTCACACAAAGCATTTTCTAATTTTCGATCAGAACCGCGCGGATCGGTCCGCCGTACTGGTGTTTCTTTTTGACCGGAGCAGCCACAAGAAAATAATGACCCGAGGTCACTTTCTCCAGATTCAGATTTTCGACAATCACCGTACCTTTTTCAGCAGCTGCTGATGAACATCATTCCCCGATGTCTCATTTCCGACAGTTTCCTGCTCCACACCGAGCAGCACCAATTTTTTCTCTGCCAGGTAATCTGCCCCATCGCGTGTAATCTGCGCATCGCCGCGGATCAGAAGACGTTCACAGTCCTCTTCCATGACCTCCTCGAGCACTTCTCTTGTCACTTTTCCCTCAAGCTCCGCCACCTGACAGATGCCAAGTGACCGATCGAGCGTCGTCTGCGCCGTTCCTTCCTCCGTCATCAGATGACGCGGCGCGTCCATTGCGGAAAACTGCTCTCCGGAAATGTCATATAATTTCATATTTTCCTATCCTCAAACCGGGAAACTCCCGTCTTTCTTTTTTCCAATATTTGCCGATACTGCCAGATTCTGCCGGCAGCCAAACCTTGTTTAGTATAGCCTATTTTCGGACGCTTTACAAGGCTCATTTCTGCAAAAATTCTGACTTTTATACAGCAATCCTGTCTGCAATAAACAATTTGTCATTTTCACTCCCCTGGTGTATAATAGAAATATCCAAACGGTTACGCTCTCTTTCAAAAGGGAGGGAAATCTTATGAAACTCCGGCTAAGCCCGTGGATCTGCGCCACGGCTTCGCCGGAGTTTTTTACACTCTTCTGGTTTACGGAATAAGACGGTGAATGTCTCTTGGAAACAGGGATGCGTTCCGCACATTTTCAAATCCGAGAAGCCGTGCCGTAAACGCTCCAGCCCAAGACCGAGGCCGCCGTGCGGGGGCATGCCGCAGCGGTGCATCATTAGATAGCTCTCAAACGCTTCCACATGCATGCCGCGGCTTTCGATCTTTTCCACCTGCTCCCGGTAATTGTGGATGCGCTGGCCGCCGGTCGTCACTTCAAGGCCGCGGAAGAGAAGGTCAAAACTTTCCGTCACTGCCGGGTTTTCTCTGCTGTCCATCGCGTAGAACGGGCGCTTGGCGCTTGGATAATGTGTCACAAATACGAAGTCACTGCCTGTCGTTTTCTTCACGTATTCGCACAGCAGTTTTTCCTCCTCCGGTTCAAAGTCCAGTTTCTCCGAAAAGGCTCTTTTGTATACACGGCTCACCAGCTCTTTCGCCTCCGAAAAACGGATTCTCGGAATCTCCGTGATCACCGGCACCTCTGCTTTTAAAAGCGAAAGCTCCGCTCCGCATGTCTCCTGCAGCCGTGCAAACGTGTACCGCAGCATCTCCTGTTCCATCGCCATGATGTCCTCAAAATTCTCGATATAGCCCATCTCAAAGTCCACGCTTGTATATTCGTTCAGATGACGCGCCGTGTCGTGCTTCTCCGCCCGGAAGACCGGTGCGATCTCGTAGACACGCTCGAAGACGCCGACCATCATCTGCTTGTAAAACTGCGGGCTCTGCGCCAGATATGCCTGTTCGCCGAAATATGACAGGGAGAAGATATTAGCTCCGCCCTCGGCTCCTGCCGCTACGAGCTTCGGTGTGTGGATTTCGGTGAAGTGCTGTCCATCCAGAAATTCGCGGAACGCCTGACAGATCCTGGCTGAATCTGGAAAACCGCGCGCTCTTTTTCATTTCGCAGCGTGATGGGCCGGTAGTCCAGCAGGTTCTCGATGGAAGTGTTGACCCGCTTCTGGTTGATGACAACCGGCGGTGCTTCTTCCGGCTCGGAGAGGATTTCCACTTCTAACAGATGCAGGTCATACCCGCTTCTGGAACGCTCTTCATGGATCACCTCCGCGGTAAACCGGACACACGCCTCTTCTTTTAATTCCTCCAATGCAAACCGGGCATACGCCGGCTCGTACACGCACTGTACCATCTGCCGTTTCGTCCGAAGCAGCACAAATGCAAATGAGCTCATTTTCGGATTTTGTAAATGCTTCCATGCAGCCGCACGATTTCGCCGATGTGTGCTCCTAACTGCTCTGCTTCGAGTTCCTCTGTTTTTCTTACTTTTACGGTATTCATTTCTGTCTTCATAGTCTTTTCTGCCTTTCTGTTCTGATTTTTCTTTATCGCCGCAAAATCAGCAGAAAATCCATATGGACATAATCTGTATGTCCCATACGATCACAACCCTTCTCTGATGTAAATTTCAAGTCATTCCCGCATGGATAAAAATGGCAAAGAAAAACCACACGGGGTATTTCTTTTTCTCCCGGTGTGGTTTCCCTTTGCCTTATCTTCCACACAGGTACAACACAATCAGCGCCTGTACCTGTGAAGTATAGTAGTCTTCACTTTGATACAAGCGCTATCAATCGTCGTCCCTGTGCATTTGTACGCTGTGCATCTCGTTCATCATTGATAACCTCTGTTTCGTAATTTTGTTGTATTATAGTTCTGCGTTCCGGTTTTGTCAACCCTTATTTCCATAATCGATGATCACCACTTCCGCTTTCGTTCCAATCCGCATCGGCGGTCCCCAGAGACCCACGCCGGATGTGACGATGCTGTACATGTCTCCGACTTTCTTCATCCCGCAGGCATTCTCCCACATCAGGCCGGTAAGGATATTGCCTGGGAAGAGCTGTCCGTCGTGCGTATGGCCGCCAAGATCAAGGTCTGCGCCTGCCTCTGCCAGCTCGGTCAGCTCCGACGGCTGGTGGTCAATCACAAAACTGGAAGCGACTGGTCCAGTCCTGTAAGCAGTTCGGACGGCGTGTCGCGTGTCTCCTGCGTTTTGCGGATCCGGTCGGGATCTTTTCGGCCCGCCAGATAAAAGGCATCATCGATACAGACACATCATCCTCCAGCAGATGAATCTTCGCGCGGTCCAGAAACTCACCGAACCGGCGGTCGGCGATGCGCTCCTCCTTCGTCTCAAACGTAAAGCCCGCGAGAATCTTCTCATCGAGATCGTGGTTGCCGTAGCAGGCGTACGTGCCGTACCGGCTCTTTAAGCCCGCCAGAAGATCCGCCACGCGGTCCGGCTCATAGATGGCATCGTACTCATTATCAAAAATATCCCCGGCAATCACAACGACATCCGGCTCCTCAGCATTGATTTTTCCACCATCTCTTCCATCTGATGACTGCCGATGCTGTACCCCAGATGAAGATCTGCGACGAGCGCAATTTTCAGATGTGCATCCTTTTTCGATGGAACCTCATATCGTGTCGTGTAAATATGGACTGCATGCACCATTCCGTAGATGCACATTCCCGTCACAAAAAGGATCGCGCCAAGGCCGACCGCTTTCAATCCCATCGGAGAATACAGCCAAGTTTTCGTCAGTGCCGTATGCGCAAAAATGAAGCGCAGCAGCACCAGAATCGCGGTGAAGCCAAGAAAATACAGATACATGCCAAGCCAGCAGTTGCTGATGACCTTTAAAATCCGGTGAACGGGATCTCTTTTGATCAGAAAGCTCGTCAGCAGGGAAAGTGCAAAAAATGCATACAGCACCAAAATGACACCCAGCACGGCCGGATGGCGGAACAAAGGATGCACCTCCTTCATCCACCGCAGCAGCCAGTAGGCGGTAAATACATTTGCCAGTATGTAGACCGGCGCAAGAAATATTGCAAGCATACGTATGTTTCCTCTCTTTTTCGATTCAAATGCAGGGCAGGAAAAAGCGTGCCGAACGAAACGTTTCCGGCACGCTTTTTTGCCAGGCATTCATCAGAGTTTTTTTTCTATGATATCAAACAGCTCACGCCTCCGCTTCCGCCAGCGCCAGCCATTCGCAAGTTTGTTATAGAAATAGAACGAATCCACAAGCACCATGTTCAGGCGGCCGATCCGGTCTTTCGTCGTTCCGTTGTAATGCTCGCCGCCGCATTCGATCTGCGGGCACGTTTTTACGTAGGCGATCAGATCATCCTCACTTCTGATGGTATCTGGCAGCTCGGTGTACGCTTTTCCGATGCAGTCCAGCCGGTGCGCATCGCTTCCGCCAAAGCCGGGCTTATTGAATTTCTCCGCCAGCCGTTTCGCTTTTGCGTTCGTCTCCGCGCTCTCACACGCATTGAAAATTTCAACAAAATCGAACTGCGGGAGAAGCTGGGCAATCCGCTGCTGATACTTTTTCTTCCGTTCATTCGTGCTGATCATGCTCATAAATTTTTCACCGTACGGATGCGCCGGTCCTAAAATTCCGCCGTACGCATGGACGATCTTGACAAGGATCGATCCCGGCAGGCGCGCAGCTCCAGAATTTTTAATTTTACGCCGAACGGCATAATCACAAGAATGTGGCCGCAGTCGCACGTATCGTACTCAACACCTTTTAATACCACAAAATCCTGGTGTGCTCTTCCCTTGATGGCATTCTTCCACTCGCGGTATCCGTCATAGGAATCGTGGTCGGATACCAACATTCCTCCAAATCCTTTTCGTTTCAGTGTTCGGATGTACTCCTCAATCATGACTTTTCCATCCATCGAACCCTCTTTTGTGTGGCAGTGCATATCAAATTTCATGCAAAACGCCTCCTTTTATCTTCCATGTTCGAAAACCATTTCGTTTTTCCTATTTTTCTGGAATCGTTTCGGATGGTTCCGCCGCGTTTTTGGCGCGGCAGAATCGATAGTTTGTACCATATAACTTTATTTTACCACTTTTTCCACAAAAGAAAAAGAAATTTCTTCTGAAGATCTGGTAAATTTTCCTTAAAGAATGGAGTTTTTAGACAATTCCTGTTCTTTGTCCCTGTTTTTACCGTGTTCTTTTTGCTATGATAAAAACAGCTTATTTTACTTGATCGGAGGAACACATTATGAATTCACAGGACATCACCCGCGCACTGATCGACACAACAGTTGCACGCGCGATGGTGGAGATGGACGCAGATCCGAAACGCAGCGTCCGCAAGCTCTGCGATCTTGGCCGCCAATTTTCCCGCGGCCGCTTTCAGAATCAGATTTTTGCCATTTTTCAGGATCTTCTGCGCAACGATGAAAGCCCGTATTATCAGGCGATCGACTTTCTGCTGCGCAGCAACGATCCGGAAGCGCTTCGTCAGTTCGGCATCAACATCGGCTACAACAGTTTTACCTACGGTGCGCAGATTCTGCGCCAGAAGCAGAAAGAACTTTCCTTTGCTGTTCCCTGGGTTGTCAAGCTCCGTCTCGACAGCCGCATCCCGGACACTTACGATTCCTCGTTTTTTGCATCCGTGGTCAGAACCGGTCTGACATACGGCATCTACTCTTATCAGCTCCGCTCCATGGATCATCATGAGGATATGGAATCCTACCTTGCCGTTATCCAGTCGCATCCGGAATGCGCGTTTCTCTGGTTTCTTTCCGATACGCCGCTTACCGAAAAACAGCAGAAACTGCTTTTATCCTGCCCGAACCTGATGGTTTCTCTTCCAATTGATGCCCCCTCAACGGCTTCCATGGCAAAAGCCCTGCGCCGTCAGAAAACGCTGTTCGGTATGCACAAAGTCTATCAGGATGCAGATGCTGCCGCTTATCTGCTCTCTTTTGACCACCTGTATTCCCAGATGGAACAGAGTGTCTTTTTCTTTCTGGTCGCAGATGATTCGTGCTCAAAAGAAAGTATCCGGGCTGTTTCCGATGTTGTTCAACAGTACCGCTTCACCCCCATACAGCCATTCTTCCCGATCGAAGTGCAGGAAGACTCCCGCAAAATTGAGCAGATTATCACCGCCAATCCGGCGTATCTGCTGCTTCTGCCGGATCACATGGCCCGCACACTCGATACGCCCACCGTTTCCTTTGAAGAGTTGTCTCTTCGGAATATATTTTACCGTGAACTGCTCGCAGATGCATAAAAGTACAGCCAAAGCGGAATTTTATTTCTTTGGTTCCGCTTTGGCTGCTATTTTTTCTGATGATCTGCATATCACTTCTTTCAGTTCTTCGACAAACGTTTCCGGTTCCAGCTCGCTTTCCATGGAAACCAGCGCAGAACCGCGGTCAGGAAGGCATCACAGAAGAACGTTACAAACAGTTTCTGATTCTGTACCTGAAAGAGATCCTGTACAAAAAACGCCATGACCGGCTCGAGCATCTCGTAAAAGTAATCCTTAAAACTGTTCTGCCCTTCGATCCTCAGGGCACTCTGGTAAAATGCTTTATTCTGATAGAAAATATTGCAGACCGCCACCAGCACATCCCATTCATTCTCAAAGTTCTTTCCGCCCATGTTTGTCAGAAAGTCCACATAAAAGATCCAGTTTACCAGATCGTATTTATCTTTAAAATGATAATAAAAGCTTTTCCGGTTCAGACCGCATTCCTCGCAGAGATCTGAAATACTGATTTTCGCAAAAGACTTGCATACCATCAATTTTTTCATTGCATCTGCAAGCGCACTCTTTGTACTGTTGGAATCCGCCATCTCTTCTCTCCCTCTCTTTTCGACCGTTTGTGCTATTATTCTACACCATCTTTTTCCTTTATGCAAGAAAAGCGCACCAGGAAAAGGCTGTATTTCCTTTTTCTGGCACGCTTTTTGCAATCATGCTTCTTCCGTTTTTCCATCTGCCTCCAGTGTGAACCAGAATGCCACACCGTTGTCGTAATTCTGGCAGCCGCACTGCTGCTGGAAGGAATCCATAATGGCTTTTACGATGGAAAGGCCGATGCCGCTTCCGCCGTATTCCCTTGTTCTCGCTTTGTCCACCTTGAAGAATTTCACCCATACCTTGTCGAGATCCTCCTCCGGGATCGGGTCCCCGGTATTGAAAACGGTTGTCTTTACGACATTCCCTTCTTTTTTGCAGCTGATCTCAATCGTGTGGTCGTAGTCCAGATGGTTGAGGGCATTCGTCAGATAGTTGGTGATAACCTCCTCGACTTTGAATTCATCGCCCCAGACATAGAGCGGGTCGCCGCCGGTAAAGAGCACTTTTGCCTCTTTCTGGCGGATCAGGATGTCGGAGGACTGCAGCACGCCTTTGATCACGGCGTTCAGATCGAACCGTTCCATATTGACCTGATCCTCACCGAACTCGAGTTGGTTCAGGTTCAGGAGTTTTTTGACCATCTCGTTCATCTTTGCCGCCTCGTCGATGATGACATCGCAGTAGAACTCGCGGCTTTCCTCATCGTCGTTGATGTTGTCTTTCAGGCCTTCCGCATAACCCTGAATCAGAGCGATCGGGGTTTTCAGCTCATGTGTGACATTTGAGAGAAACTCGCGGCGCATTTCATCAATCTGCGTTTTTTGTCAATATCTTTCTGCAGCTCAACGTTCGCACTTTTCAGCTCGGAAATCGCCTGCTCAAGCTGTTCGGACATGACATTGAAGTTGTTTCCAAGCTCGCCGATCTCGTCTTTTCCGCCGCTCACGTAGCGGGCATCGAAGTCAAGGGCTGCCATTTTTTTCGAAATTTCGGTCAGCTCCTGCACCGGACGGACGATCTGGCGGGTGATGATCCAGATCACAATGCACCGATGATGATGATCGGAATGCCGATAAAGAGGTAAAACTGGTTGGAAAGGCCGACCGCATCCGTGATGCTCTCCAGCGGGCATCTTGCAAAGTAGCAGTTTCCATTGTCAAACCAGCCGATGATCTGCAGATACTCGGCATCGGCGTGGCTGTCGTAGAATTTCTGGATCTGATAGTTGTCTTTGCTGTCAACGACTTTGGTATTTGCCTGCTCGTTTCCGCTGATCAGGCCGAAGATCAGGGTCTGGAGGCTCTGGCGGTCGGTTGCGTTGGAATAGACGAAGCTGCTGAGCTCCGGTCCGGTGATAATGACTTTCAGGTTGTTGGTAACGCAGAACTGCTCGAAGGTATCAGGGATATCGTCGCTGTCTCCGCCTGTCGCATTCAGTTTCTGAAAGCTCTCTGCCAGAATGTGTTCTTTATCCCGGATATAAAAGGACCCGAGAAAGAAGTAATTGATCAGGCCGATGATAAGCAGGGTAGCTGCCATGGTCGCAATAAAAGTGTAGGCAATTCGTTTTTTGACGGAGTGTTTTCTTCCTTTTGTGGCATTTTCAAGTGAAACCGGTGCTTTTTCTCCGTCTGGTTTCCCATTGTCACACGGGAATCTTCTGCAGGCATCTCCATGGAAGTCCCATTTTGTTTTTCTGTTCCGTTCATGATTCGTCCGCCTCGAATTTATAGCCCATGCCCCAGATGGTCTTGATTAAATCGCCTTTGTCGCCCATTTTACTGCGAAGTTTTTTGACGTGGGTGTCGATGGTGCGGGCGTCGCCGTAGTAGTCGTAGTTCCAGACGTTGTTCAGGATTTTTTCTCTGGAGAGGGCGATTCCCTGGTTTTCGAGGAAGTAGGTGAGGAGTTCGAATTCTTTATAGCTTAACTCCATTGGTTTTCCGTCAATGGATGCCATGTGGGCGGCTTTGTCAATGCGGATGCCGCCGGCTTCTAATACGTCGTCTTCGCCGGTTTTGCCGCTGCGGCGCAGGATGGCCTCGACGCGGGCGACGAGGATTTTCGGGGAAAATGGTTTGGAGATGTATTCGTCTACGCCGAGGTCAAAGCCGAGGAGTTCGTCGCGTTCTTCGCTTTTGGCGGTGAGCATGATGATCGGGACTTTGGAGTTCTGGCGGATTTCGCGGCAGACCTGCCAGCCGTCCATTTTGGGCATCATGACGTCGAGGATGATGAGGGCGATGTCTTTCTGGGCGTAGAAGGTGTCTACGGCTTGTTCGCCGTCACCGGCTTCGATGACGTCGTATCCGGCTTTTACTAAGAAATCTTTGACGAGTTTGCGCATGCGGCTTTCGTCGTCTACTACTAGGATTTTTAATTTTTCCATGATTGAAAGTCTCCTTTATTTGACGGACGGAAAAAAACGGCTGCCCGCCCGCTCGTGCTTTTTCCTGATCTCGTTGTGTTTTTATGTTTGATATTTTTACCATTTTACTTTAACATGGGTTTATGTTTTTTCTGTGAAATGGGGTGAGTTTATTTTAACATATAGGAAGGGAGTTGGAAACTTCTATTTTTTGTATTGATTAAATTGGTATGAAAGATTTCCTGGGGTTGGCAGGAGATCTTTTTTCATACGGGTTATTCTTCTTCGTCGAGATAGTATCTACCGTAGGCGTCGGCTGCTTTAATGGCGGCGAAGACGGTCTCCGGGGTTACTTCGAATGGCATGTTGTGGAGGGTGTCGGTCTCTGCGCATGCAGTTTTGGCTACTTCCATGAGCTGGTCGTCGGTTACGTTTCCGGCACCGAGTTCAGCCAAGGTGACTGGGAGACCGACTTCGATACACCATAAGATGATGTCTTCGAGTTCATCGAGCGGTACGTTTTCCAGGACGAGCTGAGTCAGGGTTCCGAAGGCTACTTTTTCACCGTGGTACATGTGATGGCACTCTTCGAGTACGGTGAAGCCGTTGTGGATGGCGTGGGCTCCTGCGAGGCCTGCGCTTTCAAAACCGATTCCGGAAAGGAGGGTGTTGGCCTCGATGACTTTCTCGACTGCCGGGGTGCATACGCCGGCTTCAAGAGCGATTTTGGCTTTTACACCTTCTTCCATCAGAGTGTCAAAGCAGAGTTTCGCGAGTGCCATCGCTGCCTCGGTTGTTTTTCCACCGGCGCAGGAAGTAGCTCCGCTTCTCTGGCAGGCTCTTGCTTCAAAATAGGTGGCAAGTGCATCACCCATTCCGGCTACGGTCAGGCGGACTGGAGATTTTACGATGATGTCAGTGTCCATCAGAACCAGGTTCGGGTTTGCCGGAAGGAAGAGGTATCTCTCGAATACACCTCTTCTGTGTATACAACAGACAGTGCGCTGCACGGTGCATCGGTCGATGCAATGGTCGGGCAGATGAATACTGGTGTTTCTGCGTAGTAGGCAACTGCTTTTGCGGTATCAAAAATTTTGCCTCCACCGACACCGATAACCAGATCACAGCCTTTTTCTTTCACGATAGCAACCAGACGGTTGATCTCACTCTCACAGCACTCGCCGTTGAAATAATCAAAAACAACGTCGCAGTCGCTTCCCGCAAAGCTTTCTTCGATCATTGCTCCGATCCGTCTGTAGCCTCCCTGGCTGATCAGAACCAGTGCTTTCTTTCCGCATTTTGCCGCATATGTTCCGATGTTTTTCATTTCCCCTGCGCCCTGTAAATATTTAGAAGGCTAATTAAAATTTTTGCCATTTCTCTTACGCTCCTTTTTTGTTTTTTGAACGTCAGCCTCCGCTTCTGGCGTTTTCTGCGAAAAATGAGTTTACCGCAGAACTTGTCTTTATTATAATAACTGCGTTGTAAAATTGCAAGAATATTTCCATCCAAAATGAACCCCGGAAGTTCACATATTTCCCCGGGATTTTTCGGTTTATTCTGCCTGATCGTAAATGATTTTGCAACGCAGCAGTCCTGTGCGTCGTTTGGGTAGGTATACGGTGCAAACAGATAGACAACTGTCGGGGCATCGTAAAAAGCATTCTGGATTGTGCTGTCATCAGCGATGCTGTCGGCTTCGAGAATTTTGTCCAGTTCTTCCTTTTTGATCTGCTCCGGCTGGTAAAACGGGTGGAACGTCTGGCTTTGATTAAAGTAACTGCCCCTCTGATACGTTTTCACGTAAATTGGCTAAGGGTTGGCTGTGTTGACGATCGCATCGGCATGAACTTTTGTGATGTCGTTTCGGATGATTTTAAATGGCATGGGGATCACCTTCTTTCGTGGGATTTATAGCTGTTTTAATTTATAAGTTGCAAACAGCGTATAATGGTATATTTACCATCCACTCCTGCTCTTTATACTTCAATGTTGAAAATCGAACTGCTTCTTCCGGCTGGAACTTTTCGCAATATGTTTTAAGACTATGGGATCGAATGTTCTGTTCCGCCTTTACTTCAATCGGCACAATACTCTTTGCTTCTGAACCAGAAAATCCTGCTCGAAGTTGCTTTTTCATTTCCATAATAATATGGCGTATAAGGGGTATCTGAAATCAACTGCTGCAGAACGTACTGTTCTGTAAGCGCGCCTTTAAATTCAACAAAAATATCGTTACCCTCCAATATGGATTCTGCTGGCAGTTCACTCATTGCTCCGAGCAGTCCTACATCCAGTACGAATAATTTATATGCATTCATATTTTTATACGCCTTCAGCGGCATATGAGGCTCATTTACCCGGTTGACTTTATATACTAATCCACAATCCAGAAGCCACTGAATTGCTATTTCAAATTCGCTGCTTCTGGCTCCTTTCTTTATCTGTCCAAAGAAAAATTTTTTATTCTCCTTCGCCAGCTGCATCGGAATAGAATCCCATACCATTCGTATTCTTGGGAGAACTTTTGCTTTAATATGCTTTCCAAAATCACCCTCATACTGCCGTACAATATCACTCTGTATCTGTCGTACTTCTGCATAATCTTTATTCAAGCGAAATGCATCTACAACTGCTGGCATGCCGCCTGTATAATAATAATTTTTTAACCAGAACAAATATTTATCCGCAAAATTGTCAATCAAGTTATAATCTTTTGTTTCCAACGCGCTTTCCAGTCCTTCTTCATCCATAGCGCACAGGAATTCTCTGAAATTGAATGGATATAAGTCCAGTAAATCTACTTTTCCCACCGGGTAGGATATTCCCTCATGAAGTGCCACACCAAGAAGCGATCCCGCTGCTATTACATGATATTCCGGTGCTTCTTCGCAAAAGTACTTCAAAGATTCTAACGCTTTCGGTGCATTTTGAATTTCATCCAGAACAATCAATGTATTCTCTGGGGTGATCGTTACGCCTGATTCAATATTGAGGTTCATAATAATACGTTTTATATCAAAATCCGTATCGAAAACCGCCTGCATTCTCTGATTATTGTAAAAAGAAATGTAGGCTGTTTTTTCATAATATGTCTTACCAAATTCTTTCATTAACCACGTTTTACCAACCTGCCGGGCTCCCATTAAAATCAGTGGTTTTCTGTTACTTTTTTTCTTCCAGTCTAATAGTTTATCCATTGCAAATCGACGCATGCTGATCTTCCTCCATTTCTCTTTTTTATTATTTCACATTTTTCCCGTGTTATTCTTACCCTAATTTAACATTTTTCCCGACTTAATTCAATATAAAATCAACATTTTTCCCAACTTAACTTCATATATAAATTACACTTTTCCGGCATTATAGCATTTTCTGACCACTATTTTATTATCTTACCAAGAGTTTAATGCCTGCTCATTCGCAGCCTATGCCCAAGATGCACTTGATGTGTTAAAAAAAGCAATCAACATTCTGGGAAAATGACGAAAGCCATTTATCTTGAAGTGTCTGAGAAGACGGAAGCTGCCAAAAAGCTGGACGCCGGGTTTCCGTCTCCGGAATGTTAAAATTTTTAGGTGTCTCTCGCTCAGGATATCTTGCATGGCTCCACCACGTACCTTCTGATACAGAAAAACGTCATAAAGCTGTAAAAGCAAAAATACAGGATATTTATGATGATTCCAAGCAGAACTACGGTGCTCCGAAAATCACTGTAGAACTTCGAAAAACTGGTGAAGTCATTTCGGAAAGAACCGTTGCATATATGCGCCAAATGGGAATCCGTGCGCAATGGAGCAAACCATGGACGATCACCACAAAAGATTCCGATTTCAGCACTGAATTACAAAATATCCTTGGCAGGCATACCAGTTGATTTTTGAATATCTGGAAGCTTTCTACAATACGAAACGAATTCATAGCCATTGCAACTATATGTCGCCAAACGAATTCGAACGAGTGTATGAAAGAACGCACACTGAGGCTGAGCTTCTGGCAGGTTAAGATGGGAGAAATTTCTCATTTTAACTTGTACTAAATCTTGACATAGGACCACTGTCAAGGTTGCAGTAAATCCGGACACATCAAGTGATAAAACTAAATGTTATACACTAGATAGTGCTATCAAAACAATTAAAGCAGCTAAAGAAGCAGGCTTAAAAACAAACATCACATTATTCTATTCTGATGATGTTACTTATGCAAATAGTCAGCAATTACCTGCAGGATGGACTCAGGATAATGCGGTAGAAAAGGCAACAGACTATACTAAGGAAGTACTGAATACTTTAAGTAAGAATGATGCTTTACCTACTATGATGACTATTGGAAATGAAGTGAATTATAATTTCCTTGGTCTAACTGAAGACGGAGGATGGGATGGCTTTGTCGCAATGGCTACCATCTCTAAACTTATTAATGAAAAAGGTGTTAAAACAGCTTTAAGTTTTGCAGCACCTGATGATGCTGAAGGCATTCAGTATGTGATTGAAAAGCTAGGTTATGCAGGCGTAGACTATAGCTATTTAGGTGTTAATCTTTATGCTGATCGTAATGGTATTAATGATTATGTTAAAACATTACGTACTACAGTAAAAGAAAAGGCAGCAGATAAGCAGTTAATTGTTTCTAACATCAAGTTCCCACGTAAGAATGCTGATGAAACAGCATCTAATGAAACACAGGCAGACAGCATTTATAATTTATTAAGTGCTTCTATTAGTGATAGTAATGCAGGTGGTTTAATTTATGATGAAGCTGAATATGTAGGAAGCTGGAATGGTTTCTTTAATGAACAGGGACTTGCACAGACTTCTCTTGCTGTATTTGGTTTTGCACAGGGTTGGAATATTGATATTGATTCATACAGAGATCCTTATGAATATGGTGATGATACTGGCTTAAAGGAAAAGAATGTCACTATTAATAAGATTTCTAATATGTCTGAATCTACAATCAGAGGTGTAGATGTTGGATCATATGTAGCACTTACTAATGCAGGTGTTAAATATTATGATTATGATGGCAAAGAACAGCCATTAATGAAAATCTTAAAGGATAATGGTGTTAACTATATCCGTTTAAGAATCTGGAATGATCCATACAATGAAAAAGGTGAAACATACGGTGGTGGAGATAGCACTGTAGATAATGGATTAAAGATTGGTAAAGAAGCAACTAAGTATGGTATGAAGGTGCTTGTTGACTTCCATTATTCTGATTTCTGGGCAGATCCTGCAAAACAGATTCTACCAAAAGCATGGCAGAAGGATGCTAATGATCCAGATAAGATGTGTGAAAATATCCATGACTTCACTAAAGATACTTTACAGAAATTTAAAGATGCAGGTGTTGATGTAGGTATGGTACAGGTTGGTAATGAAATTACCAAAGGTATGGCTGGTATTCATAATAAAGACAGTAATAATTCTGTTTGGAAAAATGAATCTCAGTATTCTGTATTAGACCGTTATTTAAATGCAGGTTCTAAAGCAGTACGTGAAATTCTTCCAGATGCTTTAGTTACATTACATATTGAAACACCTAATCGTCAAATCTATTCTATGATCATGGATGCATGGGAAAAAGGAAATGTAGACTATGATGTTTTAGGTTCTTCTTATTACCCATTCTGGTGGAATACACCTGATATGTTAAGGGATGTACAGACTCTTGCAAAAGAAAGAGGAAAGCTATTTGCGGTTATGGAAACTGCATGGGTTAACAGTTATGAAGATGGTGATGGTACACCAAACTCTATCGGTTCTGATTATGGACTTTATCAGTATGAAATTGGTCCTCAGGGTCAGGTAGATGAATTAACTGATATGTATAAGGTTCTTACTGAACAGGATAACGGTTTAGGTGGCTTCTATTGGGAGCAGGATGGATTCCAGTGAAAGCCGGATGGACTAACTGGGAGTACAATAAAGAAGTCGCTGATAAGTATGGTACTGGATGGGCTTCTAAGGGTGCTGTAGGTTATGCACCAGACGATGAGATGTATTATAATGGTCAGCCTTCATGGGGTGGATCAAGCTGGGATAACGCAACATTATTTGATATCCAGGGTAATGCATTACAGTCATTAAAGTTCTATAAAGATACAGTGTCTTTAGGTAAGGTTCAGACTACAAGAATCAAT
>ENA-OQHA01000030-OQHA01000030.1-human-gut-metagenome-genome-assembly--contig:-NODE-30-length-71275-cov-7.198474_pt1 | contig 71275 bp, 68 predicted proteins | sample MGYA00242558_ERZ504707 | MGnify/ENA primary metagenome ERZ504707 (study PRJEB26092, sample SAMD00036197) | human gut metagenome | host: Homo sapiens | study: EMG produced TPA metagenomics assembly of... | reverse complement strand
TTTGAGGAGATGTCAGCACTGTTTATTTTCATGGGAATTGTCTGTGGATTTGTAAACGGATATGGCCCAAGCAGGATTGCAAAGGAGTTTGGTGAGGGTGCAAGGGTATCGTTGTGGGTTGCCTCATTATAGGTATTGCGAGAACGGTAGAGGTCATTTTAAGTGATGCATGTATTCTTGATACAATCGTATACGGCATCGTAAATATCGTTGGAGTGCTTCCAAACTCAATCAAGGCGGTTGGAATGTTTTTGTGCCAGTCATTGATAAACTGTGTTATCGTATCGGGAACAGGCCAGGCTGCGGTTACAATGCCGCTTATGGTGCCTGTTTCAGACCTTGTAGCATATCACGCCAGACTGCTGTACTTGCTTTCCAGCTTGGAGATGGATTCTCAAATTCAGTGCTTCCAATGTCATCGTCACTCATGGGATATCTTGCAGTTTCAAAGATTCCTTACAGTAAATGGCTCAAATTCATGCTTCCATTGTTTGGAATCTGGACGCACTCGGTTGTCTGTTTATGCTTGGCGCACTTATGATTGGATACTAAATAGAGATGGTTCATACTATTCGGAGGTGTGATTAAATTATGTCGCAGGATTTGAAAAAGCTTCTAGGTGAAGTGATAGAAATGCATAGGGCAGAATTATGTAAAATGGCAGATTTAATATATGATTTTGCAGAAAAAAGCGCAGAGGAATACAAGTCAATGGAACTGCTGACCGACTATCTGCAAAATGAGGGATTCACTGTTGAGAGAGGAATAGCGCTTGATACTGCTTTTAGGGCAACATGGGATAACTGCAGGGCGGCAGTAGATGATGAGGAGAAAAATACAGCACCTGTACTTGGAATACTCGTGGAGTACGATGCACTTGAAGATATTGGACATGCGTGCGGACATCACATGCAGGGACCGGCAGGAATCGGAGCTGCAATTGCGATAAAAGAGGTGATGAAAGACTATCCGTTTAAGCTTGTGATATATGGCACACCGGCAGAAGAAACACTGGGCGGTAAGATAGTTATGCTTGATGCTGGTTACATGAAGGAGCTTGATCTTGCACTCATGTCACATGGTTCACCAAATACATCAGTTGATGAGAAATGCATGGCATTGGAGAATTTTGTTGTCACGTTTCACGGAGTAAAGAGTCATGCGGCTATCAGTCCGGACGAGGGCAGAAGTGCACTGGATGCAGCACTTTTATCATTTCATGCTATCGAGATGCTTCGTGAGCATGTGAAGGACGATACACGAATGCACTATACTATAAGAAATGCCGGAGGACCGCCAAACGTAGTTCCGGATTTGACCGTTGCTGAATATACACTTCGCTCATACAGCACAAGCTATCTTAACACGGTAGTTGAGAGATTTTACAATATTTTAAAGGGTGCGGCACTTATGACAGACACGACCTACGATATACAAAGAGACCTGCCTTTTAAGAGCAAGATAGTCTGCCACAGTGTAAATGACCTTCTCATGAAAAATGCTGCATATGAAAAAGCACCTTCCATAGCGGCACCGCGAAAAAAGACAGGCTCTACAGATTTTGGAAATGTGCTATATGAGATTCCGGGTTCCTGCATCAGGATTGCATTTACAAAGCCTGATGCACAGCCACATTCACAGGAATATCTGGAGGCCGGAAAGACTGACAAGCGCATGATGCAATATGCTATGCCGCAAAAATTATGGCAGATACATTTTGTGATGTAATCACAACTCCAGGGCTTTTGACACAGATAAAAGAAGAGTTTTATGCTGCAAAGCAGAAGGAATAAAGAAATAGGTCATAGAACTTGATATTGAAAGCAATTCATTTGTGTGCTAATATAAGTATATTCGCTGTTTGACGCAAAACAGCTATATATCAGGAGGAATACAATGAAAAAACTGATTAATTTGATATCAGAGGAAGTGACAAAGGCATTCGTCAGTGCAGGATATGACGAGAAGTACGGAAAGGTTACACTTTCAAACAGACCGGACCTTTGTGAGTTCCAGTGTAACGGAGCAATGGCAGCGGCAAAAGAGTATAAGTGTGCACCATTTATGATCTCGGACAAGGTAGCGGCGCTCCTTGAGTCAGATGAGATGTTTGAGTCAGTAGAATCAGTAAAGCCGGGATTTCTTAATATCAAAATGGATACCGCTTTTCTGGCAAAATATATGAACGATATGAAGGATGACGAGGGCAGATACGGCTTGGAGAAGGCCAAAAAGCCACTCACTATAGTAGTGGATTACGGCGGACCAAACGTCGCAAAGCCTCTTCATGTAGGTCATCTTCGCTCAGCAGTAATCGGAGAGAGCGTTAAGCGTATCGCAAAGTTCATGGGACACAATGTGATTGGTGATGTGCATCTCGGTGACTGGGGACTTCAGATGGGACTTATCATCACAGAGCTTCGCGAGAGAAAGCCTGACCTCGTTTATTTTGATGAGAGCTATACAGGAGAGTACCCGAAGGAGGCACCGTTTACCATATCTGAGCTTGAGGATATATATCCGACAGCCAGCGGCAAGTCAAAATCAGATGAGAGCTTCAAGGAAGCAGCTCTTCTTGCCACAAAGGAGCTTCAGGGAGGCAGGAGAGGCTATCAGGCACTGCTTTCACACATTATGAATGTATCTGTAACAGATCTTAAGAGAAATTATGAGAATCTGAATGTTCATTTTGAGCTGTGGAAGGGAGAGTCGGATGCACAGCCATATGTACCTGGGATGGTTGAAATGATGAAGGAAAAGGGCTTTGCACATATGAGTGAGGGCGCTTTGGTTGTGGATGTGAAGGAGGATACAGATACAAAGGAGATTCCGCCATGTATCATCCTAAAGTCTGACGGAGCCTCACTTTACAGTACTACAGACCTTGCAACACTTGTTATGCGTATGAAGGAGAACAACCCTGACCGTGTGATTTATCTGGCAGACGCGCGTCAGTCAATGCACTTTATCCAGGTGTTCCGCTGTGCAAGAAAGACAGGTATAGTACCTGATACTACAGAGCTTGTACATATCGGCTTTGGAACCATGAACGGTAAGGACGGCAAGCCTTTCAAGACAAGAGACGGTGGAGTAATGCGTCTTGAGTACCTCCTCAAGGAAATTGACGATGAGATGCTCAATAAGATTAAGGAAAACCAGAAGGAAAAAGAGAATTTAAACATTGACGAGGCGGAGGCTAAGCAGACAGCCAAAACTGTAGCGCTTGCAGCAGTCAAGTATGGTGATTTGTCTAATCAGGCGAGCAAGGATTACATCTTTGATATCGACAGATTCACATCCTTTGAGGGTAACACAGGTCCATATATCCTTTATACAATCGTGCGTATCAAGTCAATCCTCTCAAAGTATGAGGCAAAGGGTGGCGACATCAGCGCACTGAAGGATGCAATCATGCCGGCAGTCAATGCAGGACAGAAGAATCTCATGCTCTCTCTGGCAAAGTTCAATGCTACAATTGAGAGTGCATATGAGGAGTCTGCACCACACAAGATATGTGCATACATCTACGAGCTTGCCAACGCATTCAACGGCTTCTACCATGACACAAAGATTCTTTCTGAGGAGAATGAAGAGCTTAAGAAGTCATATATTTCGCTGCTTGTGCTCACAAAGGAGATACTTGAGGCTTGTATCGATATGCTTGGATTCTCAGCTCCTGACAGGATGTAAAAATAATAATTTTCACGTTCTAAAACAATTGGACATGTAATATAAATAGGACATAGATGATTTACCAGAATCGTCTGTGTCCTTTTTTAATTTGAATGACTGTCGGTGGCAGGTCGGGATAGGGCTCACGCGTGTGGCTGCAGTGTCGCAGAAGCTACGCTATGCTATTAAGACTCTGTATAAATTATGCAGTAAGTACTTCTATGCCTGACGAAACCGTCGATACTCGCCGTCCGGGCTCGATATCTCCTTGCCTCGCGTCCATGCCTCGGCATTTCTGTGCTTCAAAGCATAATTTAACAGACTCTAAATAGCTCCGCTATACGCTTCTGCGACACTGCAGCCACACGCGTGAGCCCCATCCCGCCCTGCCACCGAAGTGGCGATAAGGAGTGAAAAATATGGATATAATTGATTATCTGCCACAAAAGATGAAGCTGAGGCAGAAGCGTACATGCCGTGTGGTCTGGAGGAAATCAGGGTGCGCGCCGGAAAGCAGGTGCAGTATATGTTTGCGGGAGGATGTAGAGCCGGAGTGTATATCTCACATAGCGATATTGAGGAGATGATAAATTATCTGAGCGGATATTCATTCCACGCGATAGCACCGCAGCTTGCAGCAGGCTATTTTACAGTGGAGGGAGGTCATCGTGTGGGAATTGCAGGGCAGATGGGCTGCGATGGAGGAAAGGTTACAGCAGTCAGTGAGATAGCGTCCTTAAATATCAGAATTGCCCATCAGATAAGGGACGTTGCAATGCCACTGATGCCTTATATCCGGGATGAAAACAGCATTTACAATACATTGGTTATATCACGGCCGGGAGAAGGAAAAACAACATTTTTAAGAGACTGCATAAGGATACTTTCAGATGGCTGTGACGGAAAAAACGCACTTAAGGTGTCGGTGGTTGATGAGCGTTCGGAGATAGCAGCGTGCTACTTGGGAGTGGCTCAAAACGATATAGGCAATTCCAGTGATGTGCTGGATAACTGTCCGAAGTCACTTGGCATGAGGATGCTTTTGCGCTCTATGTCACCGGATGTGATTGCAGTGGATGAACTGGGGGGAGAAAGCGATATCGAGGCACTAAACCAGCTTGTGAGTTGCGGAATAAGGATACTTGGCAGTGTACATGGCACCAATGCAGATGATCTGCGAAGAAAAATTCTGCCACATGCCATAGAACGGTTTGTGTTTATAGACCATGATGAAAAAGGGGTGAGGCGCTATAGCATTTATGATGAAGCTTACAGGCTTTTGTACAGTACTGTTTGCGGTATCGGGGCTGATAAACGATTACAGCAAAAGAAAAAAGGCAGATATAGCGATGCTGTATGAATTTATGCTTTTGCTTGAAAAGGGGGCATTTTATCTGGCAGGAGAAAGAATGAAGGCACCACAGTTTTTTAACAGTATAAGAGGAAAGAGCGAGGTGTTTAATGAGGGATGCAGGAGAATGGGAGAAGTGCTTTCAAACAGGAGCTGTAAAAGCGGGGAGGAGGGCTGGAAGGCTGTGTGGGAGAAGGTGCTTTGGGGCAGGGTATCTGATGAAAAAATAAAGAAAATGATAGTTGAAATGGGAGGTGCATTCTTTGAAAAAAATGCAGCTGCGATGGAGCAGCGGCTTAAGGAATGTGCTTTGGACATACATAAACAGATAGATTTTTACAGGAAAGATTATGTTGAAAAATGAAGGTGATTTGTCCGGTGGGGATTTGGGAGGGATTATGATATCAATAATGCTTATATAAAAATGTTTGTATAAAAATGTGGTAATCCGATTAAACATATTGTTGTATGCGATGAAAGGACTTGATGATGGAGATTTCGATTATTTTTAAGATAGCAGCACTTGGAATAGTGATTACGGTGCTCGGACAGGTCTTAAAACACAGTGGAAGGGAGGAAATGACTTTCCTGCTTAGTCTGGCCGGGCTTGTTATTGTATTGTTCTGGATTGTGCCATATATAAGTGAGCTGTTTAAGGCAATGCAGGATATGTTTTCTTTGTAATATGTTGAAGATTGGGATAATAGGAATTGCGGCAGTATTTTTTGCAGTGCTTTTAAAGCGTGACAGGCCTGAGCTTCAATGCTTCTTTCAGTGGCCTGCGGCACTATAATTTTTGCTTTTGCATTGGAGCGGCTCGGCACGACAATTGAGTTTTTTAAAGGACTTCTTTCAAAGCTTCCTGTGGAACCGGCATTTTTTGTCACTATGGTAAAGATGCTTGGGATTGCATATATTGCGGAGTTTCATCCTCAATCTGTAAGGACTGTGGTCATAGCGCAATTGCATCGCAGATAGAGCTTTTTGCGAAGGGAGCAATTGTTGTGATGTCAATTCCGGTGATGTCTTGTCTGATAGAGCTGATTGGAGAGCTGTTTTGATTTGTAAAAAATATATTTTGATAATAATAATATTGGCTGCAGTGTTTTTGCCGCAGTGTTTTGTGTATGCGTCGGATACCGAAATTACAGATAAAATTGAGCAGCAGATGCTTGAAAAAATAGATATGTCAGAGATTGAAAAATATTCAAAGGATTATCTGCCGGACAGACTATCGTTTTCGGATATAGTGGATGCCATTCTGGCAGGAGATCAAAAGGCCGGTGAAAAAATCTGTGAGTATATTTATGAGCTGTTTTTTTATGAGATAGCGGCGGTGAGGCCTGTTATTATAAATGTGCTGTGCTATACGATACTTTTTATGGTGTTTTCAAGGCTTATTTTCTGGCGGCAGGATTATGTATACAATGTAAGCTTTCTGTTTATGTATGCATCGGTTATATCAATGCTTATGGCATCTTTTTTGTGTTGTCTGATGTGGCAAAGGGCTGTATTGATGTGCTTTTGACTTATCTTACAGCGCTTGTGCGGCATATGCGACAGTACTTCTTGCGTCCGGAAAAGGATTTTCGGCATCAGGCTTTTACATGCTGGCATTTGTGCTCATTTATGTAGTGGAGTGGCTTATAAAGCTGGTGCTCATACCGGGAATTCATCTGTTTCTGGTGCTTGAGGTGCTCAATCACGTATCAAGTGAAAAGAAGCTTGAAAAGCTTGCAGAGTTTATTGAATCAGCAGTTACAAAAATAATGAAGGCATCCATAAAGATAGTGGCAGGAATAGGAATAGTCCAGGCCATGATGCTCCCGCAAAGGACAAAATATCGGAAAGCCTTATCTTAAAAAGTTTTCAGGCGATACCGGGTGTGGGGAGACTTGGGCAGGGGGCAGGTGAAATTATGCTTGGCTGTGCGATGCTCATAAAAAACAGTGTTGGTATGGCGGCGATTATCGTGCTTTTTTCATTGTGCTGACCCCGCTTGTAAAAACACTAATCTTTTCGCTGATGTACAGATTGCTTTCCGCTGCGCTGCAGCCGGTTTCAGACAACAGGATTGTGGAGGCATAGAAGCCGTTGCGAGGGCTGGAAATCTGTATTATATCGTGATAAGAGATGCATCTATATTGTTTTTTATAGTGATTGCGATAGTATGTGCATCTACAAGCTTTATGGGAGGTTGATAGGGCATGAAGAGTTATTTGTATCTGGCGTTTTTTTTCATGGTAATGACATATTTAACGCCAAAGGAGCAGTACAGGAGATACTTTAGGTTTATGCTTGGGGTGTTTTTGGCGGTCATTATTCTAAAACCTCTTGCGGCAGGGTATGAATATGACATGAGATTTGCTGAGCTTACAAAGAAAATAGAGGGGATTTCGTATGAATATGACGCGGATACGACAGATTTGTTTACGGCTTTCGAAGCTGAAGAAACTGACTACATAGTGATTTTACTTGTTGGAGTACTGCTTCTTATTGTGGTGTTTCCGGTAAAAGAGGATAAAAAGGCCTGTAGTAATTCACAAAAGAAAGCTAAAGCTAAGTCAGTAAGTGAAAGCACATGCGATGATGAAGAATATGAGAAGCTGCTTGAAAAAAAGCTTGAGGGTATTCTTGAAAGGATGGACGGTGTGGGTGAGGTATCTGTGATGATTACGCTGTCAGACGATGGCACAAGGATAGTGGATAAGGATACTAAGGAGACCTCGGAGAGCATTGAAAAGACTACGGTCATATACGATGACGAGGATGCAAGCGTACCTTATGTCACAAGCACGGACAAACCGACTGTTTCAGGAGTGCTTGTGGTAGCGCAGGGCGGAGGAAGCCCACAGGTAAACAACGATATTTCTAATGCGGTTTCTGCATTATTTGATGTGCCCATGCATAAAATAAAAATAGCAAAAATGATATCCAGGGAGGAATAAAAGTGAAGAAAGGCAGCCATAAAAATCAGATAATTATTACGACACTTGCACTTCTTTTGGCAGTGGTCGGTTACATAAGCTATGATAACAGGGATACCTTTATGAATGCAAAGGATGTGCTTTCCACTGAAATCGAAGCTGTAAATGGAAAGGCGGATACAAAGGAGTCTAAGGAATGTGAGGATACACAGGCATCAGATGAGGTTGCGCTTGAGACAGACTCGACAGAGGAAATATTAAATGCCGGCGAAACGGTACTGACAAGTGCATCCACAGAGAGCGAGGAGTGTGTGGCACAGGTGAAGCTGGGACGCGAGCAGGTGCGCTCAAAGAACAAGGAGGCTCTGCAGAAGATTATCGATGATGCAGGAGTGTCAGAGGCAGAGAAGAAGAGCGCGGTCGATGCCATGGTGAAGCTGACAGAAAATGCACAGATGGAGGAGGATGCCCAGATGATGCTGGAGGCAAAGGGGTTTAAGAATGCTGTGGTAAGTCTCAGTGATGAATGCTGTGATGTGATTGTGGGAAAGGACGATGTGACTGATGAGAAGAGAGCTCAGATAGAGGACATTATCAAGCGCAAGACAAATATCGGGGCATCAAATATTGTCATATCGACGATGGACTGATACATAAATTTTTAGTGTCTTGAAATGGGAACCGTTTTAAGCTATACTATACTCTGATTTTGTTTGGAGGAAATATCAGTGGATAACTTAAGACAGGAAATAGAAAAAAGAAGAACATTTGCAATAATTTCCCATCCGGATGCAGGAAAGACTACTCTGACAGAGAAGTTCCTTTTGTACGGAGGGGCAATAAACCAGGCCGGTTCGGTAAAGGGAAAGGCTACGGCAAAGCATGCTGTTTCGGACTGGATGGAGATAGAAAAGCAGAGAGGTATTTCGGTTACTTCATCTGTATTACAGTTTAATTATGACGGATATTGCATCAATATCCTTGATACACCGGGACACCAGGATTTCTCAGAGGACACATACCGTACACTCATGGCAGCCGATTCGGCCGTCATGGTAATTGATGCGAGCAAGGGTGTTGAGGCACAGACCAGAAAGCTCTTTAAGGTCTGTGTCATGAGACATATCCCGATTTTTACATTCATAAACAAGATGGACCGTGATGCCAACGATACGTTTGAGCTTCTCGATGACATTGAAAAAGAGCTGGGCATCGCGACATGTCCTATCAACTGGCCGATAGGATCAGGAAAGCAGTTTAAGGGCGTGTATGACAGAAACAGCAAGGAGGTCATGACCTTTGCAGATACCTTAAAGGGTACAAAAGAGGGCTCGGAGAAGATTATTCATATAGATGATCCGGCTCTTTCAGATGAGATCGGAGAGGAATTTAAAAGTCAGCTCATGGATGAGATTGAGCTGCTGGATGGCGCCAGTGCCGATTTTGATATGGAGCTTGTCACAAAGGGAGAGCTTTCACCTGTATTTTTCGGCTCTGCTCTTACAAACTTTGGTGTTGAGACATTTTTACAGCATTTCCTTAAGATGACATATGCACCGACAGCAAGACAATCTGACATCGGAATGATTGATCCTTTTTCAGAGGATTTTTCCGCATTTGTATTCAAGATTCAGGCCAACATGAATAAAAATCACAGGGACAGAATAGCATTTATGCGAATCTGCTCCGGACAGTTTACAGCCGGCATGGAGGTATACCATGTGCAGGGAGGCAAGAGCCTAAAGCTTTCACAGCCGCAGCAGATGATGGCAGATGAGAGAAAAATAGTGGACAAGGCATATGCGGGCGATATCATAGGTGTGTTTGACCCGGGCGTATACTCTATAGGAGATACACTCACGACAGCAAAGGATAAATTTGAGTTTGAGGGCATCCCGACATTTGCACCTGAGCATTTTGCGAGGGTATCACTTGTTGATTCCATGAAGAGAAAGCAGTTTGTAAAGGGTGTCACACAGATAGCGCAGGAGGGTGCTATCCAGATGTTCCAGGAGTACAAGGGCGGCATGGAAGAGATCATAGTCGGCGTGGTCGGTGTGCTTCAGTTTGACGTGCTTAAATTCAGACTTGAAAATGAGTACAATGTGCAGATCAGACTTGAGAATCTGCCATATGAGCATATCAGATGGATTGAGAACAAGGATGAGGTCAATGTAGATACAATTAACGGAACAAGCGATATGAAGAAGGTTGTCGACATGAAGGAAAATCCGCTTCTTCTGTTCATCAATGAGTGGAGCATCGGCATGACACTCGATAGAAATGACGGACTTGTGCTTACTGAGTTTGGAAGAAACTAGGTAAGGATTTCAAGGTTGAATTTGGACTTGACGTTAGTGAGAGATTATGTGTATAATGAAGACAGTTGTGAAAGCAACTGTCTTTTTAATTATGTTTTATTTGTATATTTTTGAGTATTTTAGCTATAGCTGTTTTAGAGTATAGCGTGAGGCACAAACAGCAGCACGGGCAGCTATATGATTCTGTAATTATTCCAATTTATTTGTTGACAATTGAATAGAAGTGTATTATTATAATAGCAGAACGAACGTTTGTTCGCGAGAGAATAGGAGATTATTATGGCAAAGGAAGATAAATTAAAAGCATTAGACGCTGCCATCGCGCAGATTGAGAAACAATACGGAAAGGGCTCTGTCATGAAGCTTGGCGACAACTCAGCCAATATGAATGTAGAGACAGTACCTACAGGCTCATTAAGCTTGATATTGCATTAGGACTCGGAGGCTTCCAAGGCAGGATTGTTGAGGTGTACGGACCGGAGTCATCAGGTAAGACAACGGTTGCACTCCACTGTGTTGCAGAGGTACAGAAGCGAGGCGGCATCGCAGGCTTTATAGATGCAGAGCATGCGCTTGACCCTGTATATGCCAGAAATATAGGTGTTGATATTGACAATCTCTATATTTCACAGCCGGACTGTGGTGAGCAGGCACTTGAGATAACAGAGACAATGGTACGTTCCGGCGCTGTGGATATCGTGGTTGTCGATTCAGTTGCGGCACTCGTACCAAAGGCCGAGATTGACGGAGATATGGGTGATTCCCATGTGGGTCTTCAGGCGAGACTTATGAGCCAGGCACTCCGTAAGCTCACGGCAGTTATCAGTAAATCAAATTGTATCGTTATATTCATCAATCAGCTTCGTGAGAAGGTAGGTGTGATGTTTGGAAATCCTGAGACTACCACAGGTGGAAGGGCATTAAAGTTCTATTCATCAGTGCGTCTTGATGTCAGAAGAACTGAGTCACTCAAGCAGGGCGGTGAGATAGTCGGCAACCATGTCCGCGTAAAGGTTGTTAAGAATAAAATAGCTCCTCCTTTCAGGGAGGCAGAGTTTGATATCATGTTTGGTCAGGGTATCTCAAGAGAAGGAGATGTGCTTGATCTTGCAGTAAATGCAGGCATTGTCAACAAATCCGGTGCATGGTACGCATACGAGGGAGACAAGATAGGACAGGGTCGTGAGAATGCAAAGACTTATATTCATGAGAATCCGGCATTTTTTGATATGCTTGAGGCAAAGGTAAGGGATTTTTACTTTACACAGCCTGAGGACGAAGATGCTGCAGTACAGGAAGACTCTGAAAAGCCTGAAGCAGAAGAATAATAAGTGAGCAGGGTTATATATGATAGAGATTACCGGATATGAGAATATTGGTAAAGGCAAATACCGCACGACCTTTGATAATGGCACGACATGTGTGCTGTATCGTACAGAGGCCGTGCGGTACTCTATTATGGAGGGAGCCTTTATCAGTGAAGCGGATTACGAAAAGCTGATATCTGAGGTGGTAGGAAAGAGAGCCAAAAAGAGAGCACTGCATCTGCTTGAACAGATGGACAGGAGTGAAAGAAAGCTTAGGGAAAAGCTCACACAGGGCGGATATCCGGATTGCTGTGTGGATGCAGCGATAGATTATGTCAAGAGCTTTCATTATCTTGATGATTACAGATTTGCTTCCACATATGTCAGGTATCATCAGGACAGCTTAAGCCGCAGGCAGCTTGAGCAGAAGCTTATGGCAAAGGGCATAGGCAGAGATGATATAAATTGTGCCATAGACAGCGAATACACTGCTGATGAAGAGAAACATATAGCAAAGCTGCTTGAAAAGAAACACTATGATCCTGATAACTGTGATGAAAAGGAGTTTCGCAGGATATACCAGTTTCTTATGCGCAGGGGCTTTAAGAGCAGCCAGATTCTTTCTGCAATGAGGTCACAATTACCTTGACAATTTGCACCAAAAAGTATAGAATTTAATTGTTGTAATTTGTGAAATACAATGAAAATTTAATAAAGGAGGTGCTCCTGTAATGCTACCGTATATCATTACTGCTGTAGTTTCTATTATTATTACTGCATTGATTGTATGGTTTGCAGCCGCTTTATATCAGAAGAAATCTGCTAACTCCAAGATAGGAAATGCTGAGGAGAAGGCAAGAGGAATCATTGATGAGGCTGTAAAGACTGCGGAGGAAAAGAAGCGCGAGTCTATGCTTGAGATCAAGGAAGAGTCTATTAAGGCTAAGAATGATCTGGATAAGGAAATCAAAGAGCGTAGAAACGAGATTTCCCGTAATGAGCGTCGTATCGTTCAGAAGGAAGAAAATGTCGACAAGAAGCTCGAAGCTATCGAGAAGCGTGAAGCCGGATTTGCAGTTAAGGAAGAGGAACTCAAGAAGCAGAAGATTGAAATATCAAAGCTTAACGAGCAGCGATTACAGGAACTTGAAAGAATCTCTGGATTAACCTCCGAGCAAGCTAAAGAATATCTCTTAAAGACCATTGAAGAAGATGTAAAACTTGATACTGCAAAAATGATTAAGGAAATGGAAAACAAAGCAAAGGAAGAGGCAAACCGTAAAGCTAAGGATTACGTGGTTACAGCTATTCAGAAATGTGCAGCAGATCATGTGTCTGAGACTACTATTTCAGTAGTATCGCTTCCGAATGATGAGATGAAGGGACGTATCATAGGAAGAGAGGGACGTAATATCCGTACTCTCGAGACTATGACAGGTGTAGATCTGATTATAGATGACACACCTGAGGCGGTTATCTTGTCAAGCTTTGATCCAATTAGAAGAGAGGTTGCAAGAATAGCTCTTGAGAAGCTTATTGTTGACGGAAGAATCCATCCGGCCCGTATAGAGGAGATGGTTGAGAAGGCTCAAAAAGAAGTCGATAATATGATTCGTGAAGAGGGTGAGGCTGCCACACTTGAGGTGGGCATACATGGTATTCACCCGGAGCTTGTGCGTCTTCTTGGAAAGATGAAGTTTAGAACAAGCTACGGTCAGAATGCGTTAAAGCATTCTATCGAGGTTGCACAGCTGGCTGGCTTACTGGCTGCTGAAATTGGCGAGGATGTCAGAATGGCAAAGCGTGCAGGCTTATTACATGATATAGGTAAGGCAGTAGATCACGAGATGGAGGGTTCACACATCCAGCTCGGTGCCGAATTATGTAAGAAATACAAAGAGTCACCACTTGTGATTAATGCAGTAGAATCACATCACGGTGATGTTGAACCGGAGTCACTTATTGCATGTCTCGTGCAGGCAGCTGATACAATCAGTGCGGCACGTCCGGGTGCAAGAAGAGAGACTTTGGAGACATATTCAAATCGTCTTCAGCAGTTAGAGGACATTACAAATGGTTATAAAGGGGTAGAGAAATCTTTTGCTATTCAGGCAGGTAGAGAGATTCGTATTATGGTAGTTCCTGAGCAGGTCAGCGATGCCGACATGGTTATCATGGCTAGAGACATATCTAAGCAGATTGAGTCTGAGTTAGAGTATCCGGGTCAGATAAAGGTTAATGTAATACGTGAGTCACGTATAGTGGATTACGCAAAGTAGAGCATTAGCGTATTGTCGGTTTGACATAATAACATGTACATTTGAAAAGCTTCGTATGAAGCCTTTCTTTTTGCAAAAAATAAAAACGTAAATGCAGCCGATTTTTACAATGTTGTGCTTATGGTATGAAATAAATTATCGGTAACTGTTCATTACTACTGAAGAAATTTGTATATATTGCATAAAAATATATGTATAAGATATCCTGTATTCACAAAAATAGATAATGGTACGTGACAAAATTAGTAAAATGTTATAAATGGTAAGTGTAATATTTAGCAACTATTCAGTATTTGATGGCTGCAATATTTATAAATATTACAAGGGAGAAACTATATAAAAAATATCATATGGAGGGTTTTACAATGCAGAGATTTACATTACCAAGAGATTTATATCATGGAAAGGGTGCGCTTGAGGCATTAAAGAGCTTTGAGGGAAAGAAGGCTATTATCTGTGTGGGTGGAGGCTCAATGAAGAGATTTGGCTTTTTAGACAAAGCCGAGGCTTATTTGAAGGAAGCAGGTATGGAGGTAAAGCTTTTTGAGGGAATTGAGCCGGATCCGTCAGTTGAGACAGTCATGAAAGGTGCGGCTGCCATGGCTGAGTTTGAACCGGACTGGATTGTAGCAATTGGTGGTGGCTCACCTATAGACGCAGCTAAGGCTATGTGGATTAAGTACGAGTATCCGGATATCACATTCGAGGATATGTGCAAGGTATTTGGTATTCCAAAGCTTAGAAAGAAGGCACATTTCTGTGCTATTTCATCCACATCAGGTACAGCAACTGAGGTTACTGCGTTCTCAATCATCACAGATTATGAGAAGGGTATCAAGTATCCAATCGCAGACTTTGAGATTACACCTGATGTTGCAATCGTAGACCCTGAGCTTGCAGAGACAATGCCACAGAAGCTTGTTGCACACACAGGAATGGATGCCATGACACATGCCATCGAGGCATATGTATCAACAGCCAACAGTGACTTTACAGATCCGCTTGCACTCCATGCAATAGAGATGATACAGCATGACCTGATTGATTCATACAATGGTGATATGGCAAAGAGAGATGCGATGCACAATGCGCAGTGTCTGGCAGGAATGGCATTCTCCAACGCACTACTTGGAATAGTTCATTCCATGGCACACAAGACAGGCGCAGCTTTTGCTGATTATGGTGCACATATCATCCACGGAGCAGCCAATGCCATGTATCTGCCAAAGGTTATTGCTTTTAATGCAAAGGATGAGGCAGCGAAGGAACGCTATGGCGTAATAGCAGATTTCATGAAACTGGGGGGAGAGACACTTGATGAGAAGGTTGAGCTTCTTATCAAATACTTACGTGGCATGAATGATGATCTGAATATCCCACACTGCATCAAGAATTACGGAGCAGACAGCTATCCAACAGAGCAGGGCTTTGTACCGGAGGAGGTATTCCTTGAGAGACTTCCTGAGATTGCTGCAAATGCTATCCTTGATGCTTGTACAGGCTCAAATCCTCGCCAGCCAAGCCAGGAGGAGATGGAGAAGCTTCTCAAATGCTGCTATTATGACACAGAGGTGGATTTCTAATCAAAACGGTAACTCTGAATTTATATTATTTAGAAGGTAAACAGGAAAAATGATTGATGAAATGAAACGGCAAAAAAGAGAGCTTGTATATAAGGGCTCAATACTCGATATATACAAGGATACAATGCAGTTTGCAAACGGTAAGACTGAGGAATGGGATTTTGTTTCACACAGAAAGGGCGCTGCGGCAGTGCTTCCGGTGCTTGATGACGGCAGGATAATCATGGTGCGTCAGTATAGAAATGCTCTCGAGAGGGAGACAATAGAGATTCCGGCCGGCTGCAGAGACTTTGTGGGAGAAGATACCAGACTGTGTGCAGAAAGGGAGCTTAAGGAGGAGACGGGCTACAGCTCTGATGATATCTCGTTTTTACTTTCACTTCGCACAACAGTTGCCTTTTGCGACGAAGAAGTAGATGTCTATCTTGCTAAAAACCTGAAAAAGGGCGAGCAGCATCTGGATGATGCCGAGTCAATCGATGTAGAAATATACACTCTAAAGGAGCTGTGCGACATGATTTATGCCGGAAAAATCCAGGATTCCAAAACAGTCAGTGCAGTTCTTGCTTATAGTAATATGATTAAATAATAAATCGACAAAATAATGCAAGCCACAGGATATATACTCCTGTGGCTTGTACTTTGTAAAAAATGTGTGTATAATTTGTGGTTTAAGAATTCATTTCTGCAATGTCGTAGATAAGCTTCTTTGAATCCTCCCATCCTAGACATGGATCGGTGATGGATTTTCCGTAGACATGCTCACCAATCTTCTGGCTGCCTCCTCAATATAGCTCTCAATCATAAGACCCTTGACAAGTGATTTGATATCAGAGGAAAGCTGTCTGTTGTGCATAACTTCCTTGGCGATACGAATCTGCTCCTTGAACTTCTTTCCGGAGTTGGAATGGTTGGTATCGATGATAGCCGCCTGGTTGACAACGTCCATCTTGTCGTACATTTCGTGCAGACGGATTAAGTCCTCGTAATGGTAGTTTGTTGTAGTGTTGCCATGCTTGCTGACAGCACCTCTTAAAACAACGTGAGTCAGAGGATTCCCTGATGTCTCAACCTCATAGCCTCTGTAAACAAAATGATGTGGGTGCTGTGCTGCGTAAACAGAATTGAGCATGACGGAAAAATCACCGCTTGTAGGGTTTTTCATGCCGCTGGCCACATCGAAGCCGCTGACGGTGAGACGATGCTGTTGATCCTCAACAGAACGAGCACCGATTGCCACATATGAGAGAAGATCCTCAACATAGCCCCAGTTCTCAGGGTAAAGCATCTCATCTGCACAGGTGAGTCCACTCTCTGCGATGGCACGGATGTGCATTTTTCTCATGGCGATAAGACCTCAACCATGTCAGGAGCCTTCTCAGGGTCAGGCTGTGAGGCAATTCCCTTGTAGCCCTCGCCGGTTGTTCTTGGCTTGTTTGTATATACACGAGGGATGATGATTACGCGGTCCTTTACATCCTCCTGAATCTTTGTCAGACGGCTGACATAGTCACAGACTGAATCCTCGTTGTCGGCTGAACAAGGTCCGATAATGACGAGAAATCTATCATCTTTTCCGCAGATAACATCTGAAATCATTGCATCGCGCTTCGCTTTAAGCTCGGTAAGCTCCTTTGACAGAGGATATTCCTCCTTAATCTGTGCAGAAGTTGGAAGCTGGTTTAAAAATGTGAAACTCATAATACTGCTCCTTATATAAATAGTAATTGTATTAATTAAAATGGTATATTTTTATGGCATATCGGAAAAAATTTCCAATATATAATGCCCAAACAGTTAAATAATAAGATAAATGAAATATATTGTCAAATTTTTATCAATTATAATAGTATGCATAATAAGTTATAATAAAACACTAAAAGACTACAATAATAAAAAAGTAACATTGAAAAAAAGTAAAAGATGTGATATAAATAGTTGGTAACTTTTTTGTGACCGTAGTTTAATGGATAAAATTCCGGACTCCGACTCCGGCGAGTGCGCGTTCGATTCGCGTCGGTCACATACTTTGATTTTGATATGTTGGGTTAATGGAGGAACCATATGAAGGACTTTTTTAACAAGGAAACATTGGATAATATAAAGCAATTTTGCGCAGAAAATAAAAAATACGTTGGAGTAGCAGGTGTACTTGTAGGACTCATACTTATACTTATAGTAGTTGTCGCAGGAGGCAATAATGGCAGACAATCCAATACTGAAGCCGGATCACAGACAGAGATTTCGGTGAAGGATTTTGAGTTTGAAAAGGATTACACAAATGACGCCAAAGACGATATCAGCACATTACTTGCTGATTATTACAAGGCATACGTGGGTGATGACCTTGATACACTTGGCAAGCTTGCGACACCTATGAGCGACAACGAGAAGAGCTATATTGGTGTTGTCAGCCAGTACTATGAGTCAGTCAATGACATTACACCTTACACCAAGAATGGTTTGAAAAAGGGAACATACTTTGTGTCTGTTAAAAACAGCATAAAGTTTACGGGAGTTGATACACAGGCACCTACACTTGACTTCTTTTATATAGAGACAGGTAAGGACGGAAAGCTCTTTATAAACAATGTATACAGTAATTTCAACAGAACATACTGCGAGAATGAACTCGATGACGATATTATGGAGCTTATTTCTAAGTATACTGCTTCATCTGAGTTTGCAGACCTTCATGAGGAGGTACAAAAGGCATATGAGCAGGCGGTCGGTTCTGATGCCAATTTAAAGACTATGCTTGAGACAACACTCACAGGTGCTATAAAGCAGTGGTACACATCGTCAGGCATTGCCAATTTAAAGAAGTCTGATGCAGACACGCAGACTACAGAGGCAGATACACAGCAGGCCGATGATGCATCACAGACTGCAGACCAGCAGACCACGGATGCAAATGCAGGACAGACTGCAGACCAGCAGACTACAGATGCAAATGCAGGACAGACCACAGATCAGCAGACCACGGATGCTAACGCAGGACAGACCACAGATACAAATGCAGCCAATCAGCAGACAGCCGAGCAGCCACAGGCACCGGCTGAGTATCAGGTAGTGACAAAGGATGTTGTAAAGGTACGTGACGGTGCAAGCACAGATGCAAAGGAGCTTGGTCTCTTAAAGGAACAGGTAACACTTACAGCATATGGCACAGAGGGAGACTGGACTATAGTATCCTACAGCGCCGGAACAAATGGCAGAGCTTATATCAAGACAGAGAATCTCCAGACAGTAGGACAGTAAAAGCAATATAAAGTAACAGATGTGCATACAATCATAAGAAGCAACACGGAGGCTTAAAGGTCTCCGTGTTTTAATCTACATAGCAAATGGCTGCTGTAAAGAGTAGAAAAGGCTGCTGTTTGGTTTATGTATATCGGATAAAGCAATCTAAAAAGAGGATATGGTATGGAAGAAAATGGTGTAAGAATAAATAAATTCCTCAGTGAAGCGGGCGTGTGCTCAAGGCGTGAGGCAGACAGGCAGATAGAAGCCGGCAAAGTAGGAATAGACGGCGTGACAGCAAAGACAGGTGACAGAGTTCTAAAGGGACAGACTGTCACATATAATGGACAGGTAGTATCAAAGGAAGAAGAGATGATACTGATTGCCCTCAATAAGCCGGCCGGCATAGTCTGCACAGCAGAAAAAAGGGAAAAAAACAACGTGATAGATTATCTTAATTACCCAAAGCGCATTTATCCCATTGGCAGGCTGGATAAGGATTCAGAGGGACTTTTACTTCTGACCAACAATGGCGAGATAGTAAATAAGATGATGCGCTCCGGCAACAGACACGAAAAAGAGTATATTGTCACAGTAAACAAAACAATATCTGACAGCTTCATAAGAGGGCTCGCAGGAGGCGTACCGCTTGTAGAGCTTGGTGTGACAACCAGAAAGTGCCATGTGAAAAAGCTGTCCTCAAAGCAGTTTAAGATTATTCTGACACAGGGCTACAATAGGCAGATAAGACGGATGTGTGAATACTTTGGCTACCGTGTGGTCAAGCTTGAGAGAGTGAGAATCATGAATATTGAGCTTGGTGACCTGCCAAGAGGAAAGTACAGGGCAGTAACACCACTTGAATACAAGGGACTCAAAAGACTGATTGCGGATTCCTCAAATCAGCCGGTTATGCCTGATACGAATAAGAATCATTCTGATAAGAAACATACGGATAAGAAACATACAGATAAGAAATATCCGGATAGAAGAGCGAAGTAAAGCAGACAGGGGATTATTACAGCATGGAGAATAACAAAATAAAAGATAAGATAGATGAGCTTGTTGAAAGTCTTAACCGCGCGTCAAAAGCCTACTACAACGGTGCAGATGAAATAATGCCAAACTACGAGTGGGATGCACTGTTTGATGAGCTTACACAGCTTGAAAAAGAGACAGGATATATCCGCCATGACAGTCCGACACAGAATGCAGGCTATGAGGCAGAGGCTGGAAATCGTGAGCCGCATGAGTATCCGGCACTTTCACTTGCCAAGACAAAGAGCATTGAGGAGCTTAAGAAATGGGCAGGTGATATGCCAATCTGGCTTTCATGGAAGCTTGACGGACTGACACTCGTGCTCACATATGACGGTGGCAGGCTTGTGAAAATACTGACGAGAGGAAATGGAACTGTAGGAAGTAACATCACCTTTTTGCAGGATGCCATAAGCGCTTCCCAAAGGAGATACCATACAAGGGACATATGGTTGTAAGAGGGGAAGCGACAATTTCCTACACGGATTTTAAGCTGTTAAATGATACAATCGAGGACGATGATGAGAAATATGCCAATCCAAGGAACCTTGCATCCGGTACATTAAATCTCGATGATGTGGAAGAGGTGAAGCGCAGACATGTAGTGTTTTATGCGTTTACACTCGTGCATATAGATGATGATATCATATCATGGGGGATAGAATGAGCTATCTTAGTGATATGAAATTCAATGTTGTCAAAAGGGAGGCAACTGATGCGGCAGGCCTTGAGGAGGCTGTAAAACGCTGGACAAGGGATGTTGAGAGCGGAAAGATGGATGTGCCTGTGGACGGACTTGTCATATGCTATGATGACACTGCCTACGCTGCAGGTGGAAGCATCACGGGACATCATGCTACGAGAGCCGGCTTTGCTTTCAAGTGGCAGGATGAGGCAGTAGATACGAGGCTTCGCTATATTGAGTGGTCGTGTGCGGTTTCGACAATATCGCCGGTGGCTGTTTTTGAGCCGGTGCAGATAGAGGGCACGACGGTTTCGAGAGCTTCGCTTTGCAATCTGACTGAGATAGAAAGGCTTGGAGTGGGAAAAGAATGTACACTTTCCGTGATAAAAGCCAACAAGATTATTCCAAAATGCATAGCTGTAAAGGATGCGGTGGGAGCAGTTGAGATACCGAAGGAATGTCCGGTGTGTCATCATCCGACACGCATATTTGTGAGTAAAAACAGCGGTGTGAAGACGCTGCATTGTACAAACCCTGACTGTACAGCCAAGAATGTCAAAAAGTTTTCAAGATTTGTCAGCAAAAGCGGAATGGATATAGATGGACTTTCGGTACAGACAATGCTAAAATTTATAAATGAGGGATTCATAAAACAGTTCCCTGACATATACCATCTGCCAGAGCATTTTGATAAGATAAGCAGCATGGAGGGCTTTGGAGAAAAATCATGCATGAATATGCAGACTGCCATCGAAAAAAGCAGACATGTCCACCCGGTCAATCTGATATTTGCACTCTGTATACCTCTTATAGGTACCGATGCAGGCAAGAAGATTGTCAACGCAATAGGTTTTGATGGCTTCGCGGACAGAATGAGAAATGCCACAGATTTTGTGGATATAGACGGTATAGGCCAGGAAAAATCAGGCTCCATACTTGAATGGTATGCAAATTCCAAAAATAGCGCGATGTTTGAAGCACTGATTAAGGAGCTTGACATAGAACAGGTCGATATAAAGGATATGTCAGAGGGCAGCTTAAACGGCAAGACCTTTGTCATCACAGGCGATGTGCATGATTTCGCCAACAGAAGCGAGTTTAAGGCCTATGTGGAGTCACAGGGCGGTAAGGTGACAGGAAGCGTGTCAAAAAAGACAGACTATCTGGTAAACAACGACACTGAATCTACTTCATCAAAAAATAAAAAAGCAAAAGAATTAGGAATACCTATCATCTCGGAGGATACATTTATAGAGATGTTTGGGCATTAGAAAAGAGGTTATAAAATGCCTATAAAGACACAAAATGATTTACCTGTAAAGGAAATACTTGAGAGAGAAAATATATTTGTGATGGACGAAAACAGGGCATCACATCAGAACATCAGACAGCTGGAGATTGCGATTGTAAATCTCATGCCATTAAAGGAGGACACAGAGCTTCAGATACTGCGCTCGCTGTCAAATACCCCTATACAGGTTAATGTAACGTTTGTGACCACATCTACTCACGAGGCCACTCACACATCACTCAGTCATCTGAACAAATTTTACGAGACCTTTGACGATATAAAGGACAGGTACTTTGACGGCATGATAATCACAGGGGCACCGGTTGAGCTTATGGAATACGAGGAGGTAGACTACTGGGATGAGATATGCAGTATAATGGAGTGGAGCAAGACACATGCTTTCTCCACACTTCATCTGTGCTGGGGTGCACAGGCAGGATTGTATTATCACTACGGCATACCAAAGCGTGTGCTTCCAAAGAAGAAGTTTGGTGTGTATGCGCACCACGTAAAGAACAGAAAAGTCCCACTTGTCAGAGGCTTCGATGACGTGTTTTACGCACCACACTCAAGGCATACCGAGGTCTTAAAGGAGGATATATTAAAGCATCAGGAGCTTACCATACTTGCGGAGTCGGATGATGCCGGAGTATTCCTTCTGATGGATCAGGACGGTAAAAAGATTTTTGTGATGGGACATCCTGAGTATGACAGATATACTCTTCACAATGAGTACGAGAGGGATAAGAAAAAGGGGCTTGATATAGATATGCCGGTGAACTACTATCCGGATAATGATGATACACAAAAGCCGCTTTTACAGTGGCGGTCGCACGGCAATATACTTTATTCCAATTGGCTTAATTATTATGTGTACCAGGAGGTGCCGTACGAGTTCATAAACAACCGCGAGATAATTGGAAAATAATGACAAAAATTATAGTATTTTTTAGTTAATTTTGAATTGCATAAATGCTAAAATGTGGTAAAATATAACTATAAACCATTATAAAAAAACAAAATAATTGCAAAAGCTAACAAAAATTTAATGAAATTAAACAAGGGGGATTTTAATATGGCAAAAGAGCTAGTTGCAATGCTTCTTGCCGGTGGTCAGGGCTCCAGACTTTATGCACTGACGCAGAAACTTGCAAAGCCGGCAGTTCCGTTTGGAGGCAAATACAGGATTATTGATTTTCCACTTTCTAATTGTGTTAATTCAGGCATAGATACAGTTGGTATATTGACACAGTACCAGCCGTTTGTGCTGAATGAGTACATAGGAAATGGACAGCCATGGGATCTTGACAGATTATATGGAGGAGTGCATGTGCTGCCACCGTATCAGAAGGCTTCAGGCTCAGACTGGTACAAGGGAACAGCCAATGCGATTTATCAGAATATTGCATTTATCGAGAGATATGATCCTGAGTATGTTATCATACTTTCAGGAGATCAGATTTGTAAACAGGATTACAGCGATTTCCTTAAGTTCCATAAGGAGAAAAATGCTGAGTTTTCTGTAGCGGTTATGGAGGTTCCATGGGAGGATGCATCACGTTTCGGCCTCATGGTAGCAGATGATGACGACAAGATCACAGAGTTTCAGGAGAAACCAAAGAATCCTAAGTCTAATCTTGCATCCATGGGTATTTATATCTTCAATTGGGATATACTTAAGAAGTATCTTATCGAGGATGAAAATGATCCGGATTCAGAGAATGATTTCGGTAACAATATCATTCCAAACCTTTTGAGGGATGGCCGCAGGATGTATGCTTATCACTTTAACGGCTACTGGAAGGATGTAGGAACAATACCTGCACTCTGGGAGGCAAACATGGAGGTGCTTGATCCTGAGCACAGCGGTATCAACCTGTTTGATGAAAACTGGAAGATATACAGCCGTAACAGCGGCCATACAGGACATTTCATCGGCAACAGCGCAGAGGTTACAGACTCTATGATTACCGATGGCTGTGTAGTGAAGGGCACAGTAAAGCATTCAATTCTTTTTGGCGGTGTCGTCGTAGAAGAGGGCGCTGTGGTAGAGGATGCAGTTGTCATGGGTGATACTGTGATAAAAAGAGGCGCTAAGGTCACACACTGTATAGTTGCAGAGGGCGTTACAGTAGGCTGTGATGCAGTTATTGGAGAAAAGCCGGCGGAGGACGTGACAGGTGATGTTGCTACAATTGCACCGGGAGTTACAATTGGCGACAGAGCGGTTATAGGACCAAAGGCAATGGTATATAATGATGTTGAGGAGGGCCAGGAACAATGCTAAACATGAACAACGAAGAGGCTTTGGCCATTATTTTTGCAAATAGTTATGATGCCTCATTCCTGAGATGGTATCCGAGAGACTTATGGCTTCCATTCCGTTTGCGGGTCGTTACAGACTCTGCGATTTCCTGATTTCGAGCATGGTACATAGCGGAATCGACAATATATCTCTCATAGTTAAGAAAAATTATCACTCTCTGATGGACCACCTGGGCTCAGGTCAGGAGTTTGATCTAGCAAGAAAAAATGGTGGTATCAATATAGTTCCGCCTTATGCACAGAAGCAGATTAAGGTGTATGAGGGCCGTGTTGAGGCAATCGAAAGCCTTAAGGGCTATCTGAGAAAGTGTACTCAGAAGTATGTTATCATGGCTGATGCCAACTATGTATTCAATTTTGATTTCAGGGAGCTGATTGAGGCACATAAGAACACAGGGCTGATATCACTGCAATGTACCGCAAGCAGGAGGTACCGAAGGTATTCTTAAGACCAAACGGCAACAATGATGAGATGTACTATACATTTGATATAGATGATGGACGTATCAAAAAGATATATATCAATGCCATGGATATGGGCAAGGTAAACTTTGGCATGAATATCTATATCATGGAGAAGGAGAAGCTCATTAGAATAGTGGATGACGCTTTTGTACATGGTTATTCTTATTTTACAAGGGATCTGATGGCTGCAAACACTGATTCACTCAATATCCAGGCATATGAGTACACAGGCTATGCTTCACAGATTACAGATATGAAGAGCTATTTCGAGGAGAATATGAAGCTTCTTGATGAGGATAACAGGGAAGCATTGTTTAAGAGTGGCAATTCTATCTATACAAAGATCAGGGATGATAACCCTACAAGATACATAAATGCTCAAAAGCCAAGAATGTTATGGTTGCTGATGGCTGTGTCATCGAGGGTACCGTGGAAAACAGCATCCTATCAAGAGGCGTCAAGATAGGAAAGAATGCAAAGGTCAAGAACTGCATCCTGCTACAGGATACGGTAATTGAGGATGGCGCCAATCTGGAGTACGTGATCACAGACAAGAATGTTCGCGTATCAAGAAATAGATCACTTACGGGAAATGACTCATTCCAGGTTTACGTGGCAAAGGGACAGACCGTATAGCCGGTTAAGGAGGAACATGGACATGGCAGAGAATAGAAACACAATAAATATCAAATCAGATGAGTCTGGCGAGATCAAGGTAGCAGATGAGGTTGTAGCTATCATAGCAGGTCTTGCAGCCACTGAGGTTGAGGGAGTAAGCTCCATGGCAGGCAATATCACAAACGAGATTGTCAGCAGGCTCGGTATGAAGAATCTCTCAAAGGGAATTCAGATTGAGATAGCAGACAATGAGGTAGTGGTTGATGTAGCACTCAATATTGCTTATGGATACAGCATCCCTGAGGTTTCTACAAAGGTACAGGAGAAGGTTAAGTCTGCAATTGAGACAATGACAGGGCTTTCTGTGGCTACTATCAATGTTCGTATAGCAAGTGTTGATATGGGAGAGAATTAAATAGTTCTTTTTAAATGATCACAAATGTAGTATAATTAAGGATGTCGTACAGACATCCTTAATTTATATAAAATATTATTCACGAGAGGAATTTAAATGACAAGAAGCAAGATAAGAGAAAACGTTTTTAAGATGCTTTTCAGGGTTGAGTTTCATGACAAGTCTGAGCTTGCAGAGCAGATGGAGCTTTTAAATGATGAGCTTACAAATCCTACAGACGAGGAAAGACAGTATATTGATGAAAAATGCAATGCGATTATTGAGCATATGGCAGAGCTTGATGCACTCATCGATGAGAAGTCTACAGGCTGGAAGACCAATCGTATGGCAAAGGTTGATCTGGCAATTATCAGATTGGCAGTTTATGAGATAAAGTTTGAGGACGATATTCCTACAAAGGTTTCAATAAATGAGGCTGTTGAGCTTGCAAAGAAGTATGGTGCAGATGAGTCAGGTGCATTTGTAAACGGAGTGCTTGCAAAGTTTGCATAGCTTAAGAGGAACAGCGATATAGAGCATTGAACATGGCAAATAGAAATATATATTCGGTAGCGCAAGTAAATAGCTATATTAAAAATATGTTCGCTCAGGATTTTATGCTCAGACAGGTGAGTATAAAGGGAGAGGTGAGCAACTGCAAGTATCACACGAGCGTCATATTTATTTCACAATAAAGGACGCGGGAGCAGCCATGAACACTATTATGTTTGCGGGCAGCAGGGCGGCAGGACTTTCCTTCCACATGAAGGAGGGGGACCAGGTTATTGTGACAGGTTCCGTTGAGGTGTATGAGAAGACCGGCGCATATCAGCTTTATGCCAAAAAGATAGAGCTTGACGGAGAGGGCAATCTGTATCTCAAATTCGAGCAGCTAAAGCATGAGCTTGAGGAGATGGGCATGTTTGCCGCAGAGTACAAGCAGCCTATTCCGCAGTATGCCGGCCGTATTGGCGTGGTTACAGCACCGACAGGCGCGGCCGTGCAGGATATAAGGAATGTATCATCGCGCAGGAATCCATATGTACAGGTCATACTTTATCCGGCACTTGTGCAGGGAGAGGGTGCGGCTAATAGCATAGTGAAGGGCATACAGACATTGGATGCGATGAATCTTGATGTGATAATAGTCGGCAGAGGCGGAGGCTCCATAGAGGATTTATGGGCCTTTAATGAGGAGATTGTGGCGAGAGCCATATTTGACTGCCGCACGCCAATCATCTCGGCAGTAGGTCATGAGACAGACTGGACGATAGCGGATTTTGTGTCAGACAGGAGAGCACCCACACCTTCAGCGGCTGCAGAGCTTGCAGTCAGTGACTACAGACAGACGTTAGAGCGCCTTGACAATCTGCGCCGCAGGATGGACAGAAATCTGACAGGCCGGATTGATTTTTTCAGGGAAAAGCTGTCACATATTAAAACAAGACTTAATTTCCTTAGTCCACAGAATAAACTAAATGAGAATAAAAGGCGTCTGGCAGATATCGAGGATGCACTTGAAAGGATTATGAAGCAGAGGCTTTCGGATTGCAGACAGCGTCTGGCACTGCTTTCAGGTACACTGGATGCATATTCACCGGCAAAAAAGCTGGCACAGGGCTATGCGTATGTCGAGGTGGAAAAGAAGGGGGCACTGCACAGTGTATCCGATATCAATGCAGGCGATGACATAAATATATATCTGATAGACGGTCATGCAAGGGCCGTAGTTTCGGAGGTTATTAACGATGAACAAAGAAAATGAAAAAACACTGACACTCGAGGAGCGCTTTGCACACTTAGAGCAGATAGTGGCGAGGATGGAGGATGCGGATGTATCCCTGGATGAGGCCTTTGAGCTCTACAAAAAGGGGCTTGATGAGGTAAAGAGTGCCAATGATATGGTACAGGGCATGGAAAAGGCCATGCTTGTGCTAAACAGCGACGGACAACTGGAGGAATTCTGATGAGCTTAAATGGAAATTTAAATAAGTCACAATTCATGGAAGAGCTGCAGCAAAAGGTAGAGCATATTAACGGCGTGCTTGAGAAGTTTCTTCCCGCTGAGGAGGGACAGCAGAGGATTATTTTTGAGGCCATGAACTATAGTGTGAGAGCCGGTGGAAAGAGGCTTCGTCCTATCCTCATGGAAGAGACATACCATATGTTTGGCGGAAGCAGTGCAGTGATTGAGCCATTTATGGCAGCAATCGAGATGATACACACATATTCGCTGGTGCATGATGACCTGCCTGCCATGGACAATGATGAGTACAGGCGTGGAAAGAAGACTACACATGCTGTGTACGGTGAGGCTATGGGCATTCTTGCGGGTGATGCACTTTTAAACATGGCATATGAGACCGCAGCAAAGGCTTTTGACATGGAAGTGACCGATGCGCGTGTGGCAAGGGCATTTACAGTGCTTGCAAAAAAAGCAGGCGTGTATGGCATGGTCGGAGGACAGGTGGTTGATGTGGAAAGCGAGAAATCCGATGACTGTCCTATCACAAGGGAAAAGCTTGACTTTATCTACAGGCTTAAAACAGGCGCACTTATAGAGAGCTCGATGATGATAGGCGCAATCCTTGCAGGGGCATCGTCTGATGAGGTATCACGCGTGGAGCAGATAGCGGCAAAGCTGGGGCTTGCGTTTCAGATACAGGATGATGTGCTTGATGTCACAAGTACACTTGAGGTGCTTGGAAAGCCGGTAGGCAGTGACGAGAAAAATAATAAAGCGACATATGTCACATTTGAGGGATTGGATAAAGCGGTTTCTGATGTGGAGCGCATCTCCAAGGAGGCAGAGGAGCAGCTTGATGATTTGGGATACGACGATGCATTTCTTAAGGAGCTATTTGAATATTTGATCCATCGGGAGAAATAGGATGGTTTTAGAAAAGATACAAAAGGAAAATGATATAAAAAAACTGACACCTGAGGAGCTTGAGCTGTTAAAGGATGAAATCAGGCAGTTTCTTATAGAGAGCATATCGGTGACAGGAGGTCATCTGGCATCAAACCTCGGAGTTGTGGAGCTTACCATGGCGCTGCATCTGTGCTTTAATCTGCCGAAGGATAAGATAGTGTGGGATGTAGGGCATCAGTCGTACACACACAAGATACTCACCGGCAGAAAGGATGGATTTTCATCGCTCAGACAGTATGGAGGCATGAGCGGTTTCCCAAAGGCGGATGAGAGCGACTGTGACTGCTTTAATACAGGACACAGCTCCACATCTATCTCAGCGGGACTTGGGCTTGCGACAGCCAGACAGGTGACAGGAGAGGACTACCACGTGGTTTCAGTCATCGGAGACGGTGCGCTGACTGGAGGCATGGCTTATGAGGCGCTCAACAACGTTTCAAGCGTGAAGGGCAATTTTATTATAGTGTTAAACGACAACAATATGTCGATTTCAGAGAACGTCGGGGGCATCAGCCAGTATCTTTCAGGCTTTCGCACAGCGGATGCATACAGGGATTTAAAGAATAATGTTATGAATTCCCTTAACCATATACCGATCTACGGAGAGCGTATGGTAAAGCATATCAGGAATACAAAGAGCAGCATAAAGCAGCTTTTTATTCCGGGTATGTTCTTTGAGGAGATGGGCATCATCTATTTGGGACCTGTGGATGGCAGTGATATAAAGGAAATGTGCCATGTGTTTGATGAGGCAAAGCGTGTGGATGGTCCGGTGCTTGTGCATGTGCTCACGAAAAAAGGAGCAGGCTATGGCCCGGCTGAGCGTTATCCTTCTAGATTTCACGGTGCAGAGCCGTTTGTTATAGAGACAGGGCTTCCAAAGAATAAGCGCACGAAGGCCAATTACACAGATGTTTTCTCAACAGTCATGAAGAAGCTGGGCGAGAGAAATCCAAAGGTGGTTGCGATAACGGCTGCCATGGCGGATGGAACAGGGCTTCGCAGATTCCACCGCAATTTCCCGGATAGATTTTTTGATGTGGGAATAGCCGAGGCACATGCCACGACCTTTGCGGCGGGGCTTGCAAAGGCAGGACTTATCCCGGTATTTGCGGTGTACTCGTCATTTTTACAAAGGGCGTTTGACCAGATACTTCACGATGTGTGCATACAGAATCTGCATGTCATCTTTGCAATCGACAGGGCAGGGCTTGTAGGCAGTGACGGAGAGACACATCAGGGTATATTTGACATATCATATCTGTCGGTCATCCCGAATATGACAATCATGGCTCCGAAGAATAAGTGGGAGCTGTCTGATATGATGAAATTTGCAGTGGCATATGACGGTCCGATTGCACTGAGATATCCAAGAGGGGCAGCCTATGACGGCCTTAAGGAAATCAGACAGCCGATAGAGCTTGCAAAGAGTGAGCTAATCAGAAAAGGAAGCACGGTGGCTATCATGGCACTAGGCAGTATGGTAAAGACTGCCGTTGATGTAGTAAAGCTGCTTGAGGCAGAGGGAATCTCTGCTACACTTATCAATGCACGTTTTGCAATGCCTTTTGATAAGGAAGCAATTAAGGAACTGCCGGCTGAACACAGTCTGCTTGTGACTATGGAGGAAAACGTGCAAAGCGGCGGTTTTGGTGAGCATGTGACGGAGTATGTCAAGACTAACGGCATAGCTCTTGAGGTGTTGACAGTTGCACTTCCTGACTGCTATGTGGAGCATGGCAATGTGAGGTGCTCAAAAAGGAGCTGCATGTGGATGCCGAATCGGTGGCTAAGCGTATAATAGCAGCATTATAGATAGAGGTAACATACAGTATGAAAGAAAGATTAGACGTATTACTTGTAAACAGAGGCCTTGCACCATCACGGGAAAAAGCAAAGACCATGATTATGGAGGGCAATGTTTTTGTAAATAACAACCGTGAGGATAAGGCAGGAAGCACATTTCCTGATGACTGCAATATTGAGATTCATGGAAAGACATTGCAGTATGTGAGCCGTGGAGGTCTAAAGCTTGAAAAGGCTATGAAGCACTTTGATATCACGATGGATGGCAAGGTGTGCATGGATATAGGTGCTTCAACAGGCGGTTTTACAGACTGTATGCTTCAAAATGGTGCTAAAAAGGTGTATGCCGTGGATGTCGGATATGGCCAGTTTGCATGGAAGCTGCGTCAGGATGAGCGCGTGGTGTGCATGGAAAAGACCAATATCAGGTATGTGACGCCCAATGACATAGATGATGAGCTGGATTTTGCATCGGTTGATGTGTCATTCATATCACTTACCAAGGTGTTAGGTCCTGCAAGAGCACTGTTAAAGGACGGTGGCGAGATGGTTTGTCTTATCAAGCCACAGTTTGAGGCAGGCAGGGAAAAGTAGGTAAAAAGGGCGTGGTCCGTGACAAGAGCGTGCATGAGGAGGTAGTGAACAATATAATATCCTTTGCACTTTCAAATGGATTTAGTGTGTTAGACCTTGAGTATTCGCCAATCAAGGGGCCGGAGGGCAATATAGAGTACCTCGTACATATCAAAAAGACAGATGATCCTATAAAGGAGGAATCAGTGGATATTCATAGTGTGGTCGAGGCCGCGCATGGAGAGCTGGACAGGAAATAGATTATGAAACATTTTGTTGTGATAGCAAATGCCTATAAGGACAGGGATTTTGCACTTACAAATAAAATAGTGGCATACATAGAGCAAAAGGGCGGCACGGCAAAGGGTCTTATGAGCAATGTCGAGGCTATATCCGATAACGAGTTTGAGCTAGAGGATATACCACAGGATACGCAGTGTATTCTTGTGCTTGGCGGAGATGGTACACTGATTCGTGCAGCCACAAGGGTGGAGACACTTGAGATTCCGCTTATGGGAGTGAATCTCGGCACACTCGGCTATCTGTGTGAGGTGGAGGAGCTACGGTATTTGACGCTATTGATTCGCTCATGGCTGATAAATACATGACAGAGGACCGTATTATGCTCACAGGGCATAAAAGAGGCAGTGAGACCTCGAGAGTTGCATTAAATGATATAGTCATCCATAGAAAGGGCAATTTGCAGATATTAAGCCTCAATGTGTATGTAAACGGTGAGTTTTTAAACAATTACCATGCCGACGGCATCATTGTTGCGACTCCAACAGGCTCTACAGGCTACAGTATGTCGGCGGGAGGTCCGATTGTGGATCCGAAGGGCGATATGATACTGCTCACACCGAATAATGCTCACAATCTTACGTCAAAGAGCATTGTGCTTTCAGGCGATGATGAGATAGAGATAGAGATTCTAAGCCGCAGGGAGCAAAACGATGAGCTGGCGTGTGTCAGCTATGATGGCGACACCGCGGCAGAGCTGGCTGTGGGAGACCGTTTTGTTATTTCAAAGGCAGCCAATCATACAAAGATCTGCAAGCTCCACCAGAGAAGCTTTTTGGAGATACTCCGCAAAAAGATGGGAAATTATTCATAACACAGATAAGGATTGTTATAATGAATAGTTACAAATAATATTTATGAGGTGACAGGACATGAAAACAAACAGACAATCCAAGATAATTGAGATAATCCAAAAGAATGAGGTAGAGACGCAGGATGAGCTCTCTGCGCTTCTTGAAAAAGATGGTTTTCGCGTGACTCAGGCCACAGTATCCAGGGATATCAGGGAGCTTAAGCTCACGAAAATCCCTACCGCAAGCGGCAGACAGAAGTACGCGTGATAACGGATGCACCTGAGAATCTCTCAAAGAAATACGAAAGAGTACTCAGAGAGGGCTTTTTGTCAATGGATATGGCGCAGAATATCCTCGTTATAAAGACTGTATCGGGAATGGCAAGCGCTGTCTGTGCTGCAATAGATGCCATGAAGATGAGAGAAATCGTCGGTTCGATTGCAGGAGATGACACAATCATGTGTGCAATCCGGACTGTTGATGATACATATGCGGTGATGAAAAAATCCGCAGAATTGTGGAATGATGTTACCGGAAAATAACATATATCGTCATGCCTGGGAGAGGAAGGATAAAATATGTTACAAAATCTACATGTAAAGAATCTGGCACTCATAGACGAGTGCGAGGTTGAGTTTTCCGACGGACTAAATATACTGTCGGGAGAGACCGGAGCAGGAAAATCAATCATAATAGGCTCTATCAATCTGGCACTTGGTGAAAAAGTGCAAAAGGAGATGCTAAGAGACAATGAAAAGCCTGCTTTTGTGGAGCTGATTTTTTCGGTTGAGGACCCAAAGATTATAGAGGCCCTAAGGGAGCTTGATGTGGAGGTCGAGGACGGATGCGTGATTTTAAGCCGTAAAATCACACAGTCGCGCGCTGTCGGCAGGGTGAACGGCGAGGCCGTATCTGTTTCGCGAATGAAGGAAATAGCCTCATATCTCATAGATATCCATGGTCAGCACGAGCATCAGTCACTTTTATCAAAGAAAAAGCATCTTGATATACTTGATGAGTACGCAAAGCAGTCGCTTGGCGATAAAAAGCAGCAGCTTTTTGCCTCATACAAAGCATACAGGGCGCTTAATGATGAGTATGAAAAGTCCAATATCGACAACGAAGATAGAAGTCGTGAGCTGTCATTCTTAGAGTACGAGGTGAAGGAGATTGAAGAAGCAGCACTTGTGCCGGGTGAGGATGAGGAGCTTGAGGCGCAGTTTAGGAAGTTTTCAAACGGAAAGAAAATCATGGAGGGCGTAAATGCTGCATACTCTGCCACAGGAGGAGAGATGGAGAGCGCATCAGAGCTTATTGGCAGGGCAGTAAGAGAGCTGTCACAGGTATCAGGCTATGATGAGGATGTGGAAGCCCTGGAGAATCAGCTGTCAGAGATAGACAGTCTGCTTTCTGATTTCAATCACGAGATATCAGGGTATATATCACAGGCTGAGTTTGACGAGGAGACCTTCTATGAGACACAAAAGCGTCTTGATGAGATAAATCATCTAAAGAGCAAATACGGCAGCTCAATTGACGATATACTGATAGCACTCAATGAAAAGAGGGAGCGTATCAGTGTCCTGAATGATTACGACTCTTATTTACAGAAATTAGAGCAGCAGCTTGCAAAGAAGGAAAAGGAGCTGGCACAGATATCGGATGAGGTGTCAGAAATCAGACAAAGAAGTGCTGTAAAGCTTGTGTCAGAAATTAAATCAGCACTTAATGATTTGAATTTTCTCGATGTACAGTTTGATATGCAGTTTGACAGATTGCCGGACTATACAGCAAACGGAATCGATGCGCCTGAGTTTCTCATCTCCACGAACCCGGGTGAGCCACTTAAGCCGCTTAGTAGGGTAGCATCAGGCGGAGAGCTGTCACGTATCATGCTCGGCATCAAGACAATCATGGCAGAAAATGACCACATCGAGTCACTTATCTTCGATGAGATTGATTCTGGAATCAGTGGACGTACAGCTCAGATGGTCTCTGAGAAGATGAATGAGCTTGGCCGCAACCATCAGATTATATGTATCACACATCTGCCACAGATAGCAGCTATGGCAGATGCACATTTCCTTATTGAAAAAGCAGTCGAGAACAAATCCACGGTTTCAAGGATTCGAAGGCTAAGTGACAATGACAGCGTGGCTGAGCTGGCCAGAATGCTCGGCGGTGCAAAAATCACAGATACCGTGATGGAGAGCGCACGCGAGATGAAAGAGCTTGCCATGGAGAAAAAAATCTGACGTTATCAGTTTACGGCGCGGTTGATTACCAGTATATCACTGGTGGTCAGCCGCACGTTTCCGTTTATATAGAAAAACACCTAAACTGTCAAACTATATTCGGTTACGAATAAAAGAAAAATGACAGACGCATACTAATCCAAATGGAGGTAATAGTATGCGGAAGTTTTTTGGAAAATTTGTGAGTGTCACGCTGGCTGCAGTAGTGATAGCTATGTTTGCACTAAGTAGTGATGATAAGTGGTGCAGCAGGGTAGATAAGGCATTTGATGAAAGTGCATTAGGAAGTTTTTTAAATGAATCAAAGGCCGGATATGGAAGATATGCGACAGGGCTTCCAGGACAGGCGGCCAGTGTATTGGCTGATTCGGGCGAGAATGGTGAAAATGGTGAAAACGTCGGAAACGGCGGAACCGAACAAGACATAGGACAGACAGCAGATACAGCATCAACTCACAGAGCTACTGACAGAGATTATGAAGAGACAGATAAAATAAGTGATGGAATAAGTGTTGAGGGTGTATATGCCTGTGGCAGGCTGACCGGCATATATGAGCAGACAGAGGGCGTGCTTGTAGTGAATACGACGGAGGTGACAGACGAGGATGGTAAAAAAGTCAATCCGGCAGATAAAAAGGTGCAGTGCGGTGATTATATCATATCTGTCAATGGACGCACTGTGGCAGACAAGGAGGAGCTTTCTGAAGCTGTGAATGATATCATGAAGGAATATGATGAAAGGCATGAAGATGAAAGTAATGAAGATAAAAGTACCGTAAACATTAAATTTCTTCGAGGCGGTGAGAAAATGTCAGCGGATATCACACCTGTCAGGATGGATGATGGCAGATACTATATGGGAATATGGGTGAAGGACGATCTGGCAGGAATCGGTACTATCACTTATTATACAAAGGACGGCCGTTTTGGAGCGCTGGGGCATGGAATAGGAGACGGAACGCAAAGCGGCAATCTCTTGTATGCAAACAGTGGTGATTTGTACAGTATGAAGCTTACCAAAATCAAAAAGGGAAAATCGGCGCGCCGGGCGAGATAGGCGGAGTGGTATATTTTGGCAAAAAAAGCCATATAGGCACACTTGACTGCAATAGTAATCTGGGAATTTACGGACAGCTTGACAGCGATGAATTGTCGGAATATGCCGCAGAGGATACGTATTATCCGGTTGCCGGCAAGGATGAGATACACACAGGCAGTGCACAGATGATATCTGAAATATCAGGAAAACTTGAAAAATATAATCTGGAAATAACAAATATAGATAAAAAAGCGACAGATACAAACAAGGGAATGGAGCTTAAGGTGACAGACGACAGGCTGATAGAGCTCTCCGGTGGCATAGTGCAGGGCACATCCGGAAGCCCTATCATACAGGATGGTAAAATAATAGGAGCAGTCACCCATGTGTTTGTCGATGATCCGACCGGAGGCTACGGCATCTGCATTGATGAGATGCTGTAGTTACTGCTCCATCCTGCGAAGCTCCGGCAGCACTGTGCTAAGCATGGTTACAAAGCAGATGCTTCCGCCAATCACGTTTGATACAGGCTCTGCCATAAACACACCGTCGGTTCCCATACCAAAGGAGTATGCAGAATATATGTCAGCGGTACAACGATGAACACCTTGCGAAGCAGGGAAAAAAATATAGCCCGCTTCTTTTTGTTCAGTGATTTAAAGGTGGTCTGTCCGATGTACTGCAGATCCATAAATATGAATGCCGCAAAGTAGATATTTAAAGCCTTCACCGCATCATCCATAAGGGTGGCATCGGAGCTGAAAATTGCAATCAGGGCATGCGGGGCAAGTATGATAACGCTCCACATGGCTGCCGTGTATATAAGCACAAGAAGCCCCATCGTAAAAATGGATTTTCTCACCCGGGCAGGCCTTTTGGCGCCATAGTTGTAGCTTAAAACAGGAGATGAACCCTCCACTATTGCATAAATTGGAGTCTCGACCATCTGCCTGATGCTTGATACGATGGTCATTACCGATATGTACAAATCGCCACCGGTCACTGAAAGCACATTGTTGCAGCATATAGATACCAGGCTGTTTGTGAGCTGCATGACACAGCCGGAGGTTCCAAGGCTTATGATGTCCTTTGCATAGCGCGTATTTTCACTGAATTCAGAGAGGTTCATAAGGCGCACCTTAAGCTCAGCCTTTTTCCTAAGAAAGTGAAGCACATAGACAGCAGACAGTATTTGTGAGATGACCGTAGCAATAGCTGCTCCTTTGATGCCAAAATTAAATCCAAATATAAAAAGCGGGTCTAAAACCAGATTGGCAACGGCTCCGATTGCCACAGACAGCATGCCGGTAGTGGAGTAGCCCTGAGCGTTGATAAAGGGATTCATGCCGGTTGAAATCATGGATGGGAGTGTTCCTATCAAATAAATGAGCAGGTATGGCAGAGCGTATTTGAGAGCATTTTCAGATGCGCCAAACACGATTAAAATAGGCTTTGCAAAAATCATGCACAAAGCTGTAAAAACGACTGCGAATGTGCAGACCATTGTAAAGCTCGTATTCATTATAGTATTGGCGGCTCTGTCATCACTCATGCCTCTTTTTATTGAAAAAAGCGGAGCACCACCGCTTCCAAAGAGATTGGAGAAAGCAATTGTCAGCATTATAATAGGAAAGCAAAGCCCCACAGCACCGAGTGCAGTGGTTCCCATATCCGGTATGCGGGCAATGTATATGCGGTCTACTATATTGTACAACAGGCTTAGATCTGGCTGCCAGCATGGGCAGAGCAGCCTGCAATATGTTTTTCTTTATCGAATCGTTATCAAAATCTATTTTTTTCATAAGTTACCTCTTTCGGATTTGCTTTGTTCATTATATCACCACATTAAAAAAAATCAAAGACTCAGCAAGTTTTGATATAGATTTTACTTATGACAAACTAAAAGAAAAATATATTTTACAATGACAAAAAATTACAGTAATATATGGACTATGACATTAAAACTTATCAAATAATCATATATACCGGAGGATAACATGAAGATTACACAGATACATACAAACAAACCACAGTCACTTTCTTTCGAGATTTTTCCACCAAAGAAGGAGGAGGACTTTAAAAATATTGATGAGATGCTTGAGATACTCTGTGATTGTCATCCTGAGTACATCAGCGTGACATTTGGCGCAGGCGGCAGCTCAAACAATAACAAGACTATCGAGATTGCGAAGAAAATCAAGAACCAGTACAATGTGGAGCCGGTCGTACACCTTACATGTCTGTGCTATAACAAGGCAGAGATAGATGAGTTCACCAGACAGCTTTCATATGAGGGCATTGAGAATATCCTGGCTTTAAGAGGAGATAGAAATCCGAACGTGCCTGCAAAGGAGGATTTTCTCCATGCAAGCGACCTTATTAAGTACATAAAGGAAACCACAGGTGATCAGTTCTGTATCGCAGGTGCGTGCTACCCGGACATCCATCCGGAGGCAGCTGATAAGGTAGATGATATTAAGAATCTTAAGAAAAAGGTTGATGCAGGAGCAGAGCTTCTTTTATCACAGCTTTTCTTTGACAATGATACCTTCTTCAATTTTGCTGAGGACTGCAGGCTTGCAGGTATCAATGTGCCGGTTATCCCGGGCATCATGCCTTGTATCAATGCGGCTCAGATTCAGAGAATGGTCACAATGTGCGGAGCAAAGTTCCCGGAGAAGTTCCAGAAGATTGTGCACAGATACGGAGACAACAAGGCTGCACTTTTTGATGCCGGAATGTCTTACTGCGAGAGTCAGATAATTGAGCTTTTAGCTAATGATGTGGAGGGAATCCATCTTTACACTATGAACAATGTGAGAGTTGCAAAGCGTTTAACAGAGGGAATCAAGAACCTTATTTAGGACAATAAATAGTACGGAACGCAAGCCCCGGGTACCACGGGCGCACACGTACTCCTGCCGTCGCTACGCTGCGTGGCTAAGATACTGTACGAAATTATGCTTGATGGGTTTCTATGCTTGACGAAACCGTCGAAACGCGCCGTCCGTGGCGCGGTTCTCCTCGCCCCTGCGTCCATGCAGGGGCGTTTCTGTGTCTCTTGGGCATAATTTCTACAGTATCTAAGCCGCTCCGCTATGCGCTCCGGCGGGAGTACGTGTGCGCCCACGGTACCCGGGGCTTACGTTCCTTACGCTGTGACAGAATTCTTACAGTATCTTGACAGTGTAGCGTAGCACTCACGACACCTGCCATGTCCTACCACACAAGAATAAATAATATCAACCGTTGCAAAAAGTACTCTAGATGATTATAATAGGTATATTAGATTTGTAAATGGAAACAATGTCCATATTAAATCGAAATTAAATTATATAATATATTAAGGAGACAGTAGAAAATGAAAGAAAAATCAAGAAGCACTTTTTCCGGCAACATTGGGTTCGTTCTTGCGGCAGCCGGCAGTGCGGTAGGACTTGGAAATATATGGAGGTTTCCGTATCTGGCAGCAAAGGACGGAGGAGGACTTTTTCTGCTGGTGTATCTGATACTTGTTCTGACCTTTGGCTTTGCATTGCTTACCACTGAGATTGCAATAGGACGTAAGACCGGACAGGGACGCTCACCGCGTATGGTCTTATCAATCCAAAGGGCAAGTTTATCGGTGTGCTTGCGTGTATAGTACCGGCTATTATTCTGCCTTACTACTGTACTATAGGTGGATGGGTTTTAAAATACTTTACACTTTTCATTACAGGAAGCGGTAAAAATGCGGTTGCGGATGGATATTTCACAGGCTTTATCACAGGCCAGTGGGCACCAATCATATTTGGAGTGGTTTATCTGCTTATAACAGCAGCAGTTGTCATTGGCGGAGTCAATAAAGGTATCGAGCGCTTCAGCAAGGTGCTCATGCCTATCCTTGTTGTGCTTATTTTTGCAATCGGTATTTTCTCACTGACACTCAATTATAAGGATGCATCAGGCGCAGCAAGAAGTGGTCTTGATGGTCTTAAGATATATGTGGTTCCTGACTTCAAGGGGCTTACAATGCAAAAGCTTGTCACAGTATTTGTTGATGCGCTCGGTCAGCTGTTCTACTCAATCAGTGTGGCTATGGGAATCATGGTTGCATATGGTTCGTATGTCAAGAAGGAATCAAAGCTCATGGGCTCAATCAACCAGATTGAGATTTTTGATACACTTGTTGCATTCCTTGCAGGTCTTATGATTATTCCGGCAGTATATGTATTTATGGGCCGTGACGGCATGTCAGCCGGACCGGGGCTTATGTTTATATCACTGCCAAAGGTATTTAATGAAATGGGAATAGCAGGAGATATCGTTGGACTGATATTCTTCATGATAGTTGCATTCGCAGCAGTCACATCGTCTGTATCAATTATGGAGGCTATTGTATCGAGTCTTATAGACAGATTTCACTGGAGCCGCAGAAAAAGCGCAATTTTAGTCACGGTATACGGTCTGATTGCAGAGATAATAGTCTGCCTTGGCTACAATAAGCTCTATATGGAGGTTAAGCTTCCAAACGGCACAGTCGGACAGATACTTGATATCATGGATTATGTAAGCAACAATGTGCTTATGCCAATCGTTGCACTTGCCACATGTATCCTCGTTGGCTGGATAGTAAGTCCAAAGGTAATAATAGATGAGGTGACACGCGGAGGCAGCAAATTCACCAGAAAAGGGCTTTATATAATCATGGTTAAATTTATTGCACCGGCATTCCTGCTTATACTGTTGCTGCAGGCACTCGGAATCGTTACTTTTTAGTTTTGAAATAAATTTATTGTATATTTTATATAAATACCCTTGAAATACAGCCATCATAATGGTAGTATTTTACTAAATGATGAAAGAGGGGGAGCCACTATGGCTTTTAGACGAGAGAAAAAGCGTATCGGTGATATGCTTATAAATGAAAATGTAATTACTCAGGAGCAGCTGGAAAAGGCTCTGCCTATAGCCAAAGAAAAGCATAAGAAGATAGGAGAAACACTTATTGAGCTTGGGTTCACCAATGAGCTTGAGATAGCAAAGGCATTGTCACAGCAGCTGGGACTGGAGCTTGTTAATGTGAGCGCAATCAACATACCTGAGGAGGTGCAAAACCTTGTCAGTGAGACAGTGCTTAGAAAGCATGTTATGATACCATATGCATTTGACAAGAATAATGCCAATGTAGTGCATGTGGCCATGGCTGATCCTATGGATATGGTTGCGCTTGATGATTTTTCAATTGTTACCAATCTACAGGTTGAGCCTGCAGTAGCGACAGGCAGAGACATACTTTTGACGCTTGACAAATATTACGGTGATACAGAGGCTATGAAAGCGGCTCAGGAGTATGCGAGGGAGAGAAAAGAGCGTGAGCAGAAAAATGCCGAGGCTGAGGAAGCTACCAGCAAGGATGTCAACAATTCGCCGGTAGTTTTACTTGTCAACTCTATCATTGAGCAGGCAGCCAGACTCAGGGCCTCAGATATACATATAGAGGCACTGGAAAATAAAGTCAGGGTGCGATACAGAATAGATGGTGCGCTTTATGAGAAGGCAGCATATAGTATACATCTGCTTTCTGCAATTATTACACGACTTAAAATTATAGGTGGTATGGATATTTCCGAGAAACGTAAGCCGCAGGACGGCCGTATCACTATGGAGATAGACAAGATAGAGTATGATATCCGAGTATCAATCCTTCCGACAGTATTCGGTGAGAAATGCGTTATGCGACTTGCGCAGAAAAAGGCACTTACAAGAGATAAAAAGGAGCTGGGATTTTCAGACGAAGAGCTTAAGGCCTTTGATCATATACTGATGAATACAAACGGTATCATCCTTGTTACAGGACCTACAGGAAGTGGTAAGTCAACCACGCTTTACACGGCACTTTCAGAGCTCAACAAGGAGGATGTAAATATCATCACAGTTGAGGATCCGGTCGAGGCCAATATAGATGGAATAAACCAGGTACAGGTAAATAATAAAGCTGACCTGACATTTGCATCAGCACTTCGTTCCATTCTGCGACAGGATCCGGACATCATTATGATTGGTGAGATTCGAGATCAGGAGACAGCACAGATTGCAGTACAGGCGTCAATCACAGGACATCTTGTGGTCAGCACACTGCATACCAACAGCTCGGCAAGTACTATTTCACGACTGGAGGACATGGGAGTTGAAAGTTATCTGCTTGCGGATTCGGTAAAGGGAATCATTGCACAGCGACTTGTAAGAAGACTTTGTCCGGCATGTAAGAGAGAGCATCTGTTGACAGAGGAGGAAAAGGCCTTTATGAATATACCGGCATTCCGTCCGGTAAAGATTTATGAGCCATGTGGCTGTGAAAAATGTGCCAATACAGGCTACAAGGGACGAATCGGTATATATGAGATAATGACCATAACACCAAAGATAAAGTCACTTATTTCAAAAGGTGTTGATATAGAGGATATAAACAAGGCTGCATGTGATGAGGGCATGCATACACTTAGACAGAGTGCAGAGAAGCTTGTACTCGAAGGAGTTACTTCATTCCAGGAAATGTTAAAGACCACGTTTGAAAACTAAGGGGGAAAAGAAAATGCAGATAGTAGACATTTTAAAAGCAGCGCAGCAACAGAACTCATCGGATATACATATCGTACCGGGAAATCCGGTTATGCTTAGAATTGACGGAAAGCTTGTACCGCAGGGAAATCAGGTTCTTACCAATGTTGAGACGGACAACCTGCTTTCTCCAATTGTTCCGCAGGAGCTTAAAGATGAGCTAAAGGAGAAGGGAGAGCTTGATTTTGCTTTTTTGGTGGAGGGCTTTTCACGAGTCAGAGCCAATGTGTTCAGACAGAGAGGTTCATATGCAGCAGCACTTCGTATTCTCTCATATGATGTGCCTACACCGCAGCAGCTTGGCATACCACAGTCGGTTGTCAATCTTACCACAAAGATGAGAGGACTTGTCCTCGTGACAGGAGCTACAGGAAGTGGTAAGTCGACCACATTGGCAAGTCTTATAGATGTCATTGCATCAAGAGATTCCAAAAATATAATCACGCTTGAAGATCCTATCGAGTACCTGCACTCAAGGCGCCGCTCTATAGTGGAACAGCGAGAGGTTGGAAAGGATACACTCTCATATGCTGCAGCCCTGAGAGCTGCACTGCGACAGGATCCGGATGTAATACTTGTAGGAGAGATGCGAGATCTTGAAACTATATCTACAGCTATTACAGCGGCGGAGACAGGACATCTTGTATTTTCTACACTGCATACCAACAGTTCATCAGATGCAATTGACCGTATGATTGACGTTTTTCCACCACACCAGCAGCAACAGATACGAGTGCAGCTCTCAGGAGTTTTAGAGGGAATTGTTGCACAGCATCTGCTTCCAATGGTAAATGGCGGACGAATTGCAGCATTTGAGGTGCTCCTTGCAAACAATGCCATCAGAAACTTAATTCGTGAGGCAAAAGCATTTCAGATTCCATCTATCATACAGACCTCAAAGAGAGAAGGTATGATGATGATGGATGACTGTATTTTACAGTATTACAGCCAGGGCCTTATAGCGCCGGAGACTGCAGTTGCATATGCACATGATCCGGTAAGCATGGCTAGCCGTGTACACCTTTACTATTGATGGCATAATCGTATGTATTTTACTATTATGGTATAATGTTGTGGAGTCTTAATAAATTATGATTTAATTTATCTGGAGGTTGCACAGAATAGGTATAAGGAGGAGAAGAAAGTGGCTGACTGGACATATCAGATTATAGACCAGAGCGGAAAAGAAAGAAAAGGAAATATAGTAGCCGAGTCAGAAGCAGAGGCAAAAAATAAGCTTAAGATGGATGGCAACATGGTCATAAGCCTCACCAAGGCAACAGCACTGACCAAGGAAATCTCATTCAGTGTAGGAGGAAAGGTAAAGCCGAGAGATCTATCGGTATTCTGCCGCCAGTTCACCAGTATGGTCAATGCCGGTGTTACGATTCTTGATACGCTGGATATGTTATCCGATCAGACTGAGAATAAGGTTATGGCGAAAGCTATCAGAGGTGTTCATGCCGAGATTCAAAAAGGTGAGACTCTCTCGGATGGTCTAAAAAATACCCGAATGTTTTCCCTGACATCATGGTGAGCATGGTTGCGGCAGGAGAAGCATCCGGCAAGATTGATGTAGCTTTTGACAGAATGTCTGCACACTTCGAAAAATCAGCAAAGCTTAACGGCATGATAAAAAAAGCGGCAGTTTATCCGATTATCGTTGTGATTGTAGCTATTGCGGTTGTTATTGTAATGCTTGTAAAGGTCATCCCAAGCTACTCAGAGATGTTCAATGACCTGGGAACAGAGCTGCCGGGCATCACAAAGGCAGTTGTTGCGATGAGTGATTTTGTCACCGGATACTGGTATATTGTGATTGCTGTCATAGCAGCAATTGTTATAGCCATCAAGCTTTATAAGCAGACTGACAGCGGCCAGATGTTCTTTGGTAATCTCGCAAGAAAGCTTCCGGTTTTCGGAAAGCTAAACATCAAGACAGCGGCCAGTAACTATGCGCGTACACTTTCAACACTTGTGTACTCCGGACTTCCGATGATTGAAGCCCTTGGCATCACTGCTGACACCATGAAGAATGCGCTTTACAAAAAAGCCCTGAAAAATGCAAGGGAAGAAGTAAGTAAGGGTGTTCCACTGTCTGAGCCAATCACTGCGTGTGGATTGTTTCCACCTATGGTTTCACACATGACGCGAATTGGTGAGGAAACCGGTGACTTGGAAGGCATGCTTACCCGACTGGCAGACTACTATGATGAGGAAGTTGAGTTGGCTACCCAGACAGTTATGGCAGCTATTGAGCCTATGATTATCCTTGTTCTGGCACTTATTGTTGGTGTGCTTGTGGCAGCCGTTATGGCTCCTATGCTTACCATGTATCAGGCTATGGACAGTTTATAAAATAAAAAAGAAGCAGACTTTGAGTGTGAAGCTCAAAGGCTGCTTTTTTGGTGCAGAGACATTGGCAGTAGGACGGGGCTTCATCCCATGAGCCCTGGCTGGTGCACATTCTCTCGCGTGAGCTACGCTACACTGCCAAGATACTGTAGGAATTATGCCTTATAGGTTTACTATGCTTAACGAAAACGTCGAAACGCGCCGTCCGTGGCGCGGTTCTCCTTGAGCTCCCATCCGTGGGAGCTCATTTCTGTGTATCGTGTGCATAATTCAACAGTATCTAGGCAGCTTCGCTATGCGCTCATGCGAGAGAGCGTGCCCCCGCCGGTCTCATGTGATGAAGCCCCTTACGCTGTGGCGAAAAAATACATTGACAACTGTTATACAATAGGCTACAATTCGAATACATGGTTCGGGGATGTTCTTTACCCGTTGATTTATCATGCTGTGTCAGCAACAAATCCGATTGTGTGTTAAAAATAAATATCAGCTAAAGTACCAGTCTATTCGTTTCTATGCGTGGCGGGCATTTATTTGAGGAATATAAAGGGTTATTATCATTTGAAATTATGTATGCACAAAAAATGGGGCTATAAAAAATGATATGTATGCAGATTTCATGTGGAAACAGGAGAAGTGTATGATATACAGAAAAGTGAAGACAAATTGTCCAGAACTCTTAGCTCTATAGAGCAGGACAAGGCAACCAGTGACGACTACGTGAAGTGTATTCTGGCAGATCCGCAGATAGCAGCCTATATAGTTCAGGCGCTCGTGCCGGAATTTAAGGAAATGGAAGCCGAGAAAATAATTCCGTGCATTGGTGAGCCGACAGTAATGCTAAGATTTCCGGAAAGGCTTGGAGTTAAAATCCAGAACGTAAATAATGAGTCAGTTGATGAGGATGATGGAAAAATTATTTACGACATCAAATTTCCCTTGTATTATAATGGAAAAAGAAGAGAATTTATCATCAATATTGAAGCCCAGAAGAGCAGTAAAAAATCAAAGCTGGGCTACCGGTTGGAAAACCGGATTGCCTATTACATGGGCAGAATGATTTCCGAGCAGAAGGGTACTGAGTTTGTAAATTCGAATTATGATGACTTAAAATCCGTATATACCATATGGATATGTATGGATACAAAAAATCAGAGGACTCAATAATCGAATTTGGGATGAAATCCAGCCTGATTTATGGTAAAATAAAGAAAATACCACAGATTGACAAATTAAATGGTGCACTGATAAATGTCCGGAGAGAGCAACAAAAAATAAAAAGCAGTCTAAGAATAAACTCATAGGAATGCTGGAAGAGCTGTTCTCAAAGTCAGAGTTTATCGAGAAAAAGAAGATACTTGAAGAAGATTATGGACTTAAAATGAGCATGGAACTCGAAGGGAGGATGAGCGAGATGTGTAATGTGAGTGATTACTGGGAAGAGGTTGCAACAGAAGAGGGTAAGGAAATCGGAGAAAAACAAAAGATAATCTCACTGGTTGTAAAAAAGCTGCAAAAGGACAAGAGCGTGGCGGAAATAGCAGATGACCTGGAAGAAAAAGAGGAGGTTATCGCTCCAATTTACGAAGCAGCATTGTCCATGAAGCCAGATTATGACGTTGAGAAAATCTATGAGCTTCTCGAGAAAAATAAGAAGCTGGCATAGCAGCAGTTGAAAATTAAAAATAATCAATATGAAGCAGTCTTTGGGCGGGAGCACAGAGGCTGCTTCTTTTTTGGCTAAGGGATACTGACAGTAGGACGGGGCTTAATCCCCTGAGCCCAGGCTGGTGCACACTCTCTCGCTTGAGCTACGCTGCACTGCCAAGATACTGTAGGAATTATGCCTTAAAGATTTACGATGCCCGACGAAACCGTCGAAACGCGCCGTCCATGGCGCGGTTCTCCTTGCCCTGCCATCCGTGGCAGGGCATTTCTGTGTATCGTGTGCATAATTCAACAGTATCTAAGCAGCTTCGCTATTCGCTCACGAGAGAAAGCGTGCCCCAGCTGGTCTCACGTGATAAAGCCCCTTGCACTGTGGCAGAATGCAGGCTGATAGGCGTGCAGTGCAGAAACAGTATGAAAAAATATAAGTATGGAAAAAGAAAAATTATGATGACAAAGAACTGCCGCTATGCTACAATCAACTCAAAGCATTATATTTCTGTAAGCGGCACCACATAACAGTTTTTCAGGTGCTCACCACTTTGAAGAGGGCAGACCACTTCGCATCATTCTACAAAGGACATGGAAGTTTTCGATGCTTTAATTACCAATCAACAGCAGGAAAATTGAAATGCCGTATGTAGACAGAATGCAGAAAATGTAGTCAAAAGGCGGATGAACTGTATACAGTGTGATAATCATAATGTAAACATATAGATAACATAAAGAAGGACTGCACATGTATACTTCATAAACTGTACCACTGTACCATCATTGGCACCGGATTTTCCTACTCACACAAGAGAACAGGAGGAGAAGGATTGAGCGCAAAGGACTCAATGGCAAAGGAATACTTTGCAGATAATGCCAGGTTTGCGGATCTGTGCAACAATATACTGTATGGAGGAAGAGAGGTTATCCTGCCGGAAAACCTTAAGGAAAGGGACACGACAGAGGTTCTGACCGCACTAGGGCTTGACAAAAAGACCATAGCGATGCAGAAGATGAGGGACATCTTCAAAAATGCCAGCATCAAATATACCGGCAAATCATATGTCGTACTGATAGGAGTAGAAAATCAGTCCGATATACACTATGCCATTCCGGTAAAAAACATGTTTTATGATGTCATGGCATATGGCAACCAGGTAAAGGAAACTGCCAAAAAGCACCGCAAGGAAAAGGATACGGCAACATCGGATGAATTTCTCTCTGGATTTACGAAAGAGGATAAGCTGATACCGGTGATTACGATTACAGTATATCTCGGAACAAAGGAATGGGATGGTCCAAGAAAGCTGTCAGATATGTTTGGTGATGTGGATGAAGAGCTTCTGCCATCCATACCGGATTACAGAATTAATCTGCTGGCACCGAGGGAGATAACAGACTTACCGGATTCAGGACATCAATCAGGCAGCTTTTCGAGGTACTGAAGAATGCATATGATAAAGAAAAGATGCAGGAAGTGCTGCAGAATGATGAAAAGTTTAGCAAGGTGGACAGAGAGACGGTTGAGGCAATCAACCTGTTTGCAGGAACGGATATAGACATAGATGGGAAAGAAGAGGTGATTGATATGTGTAAGGCATGGGAAGATCAGAAAAATGAGGGCAGAGAATTAGGCAGAGAAGAGGGCAGAGAAGAAGGTCGAGAATTAGGAGAAAGACAAAAGATAATTTCTCAGATTGTAAAAAAGCTGCAAAAGGACAAGAGTGTGGCAGAGATAGCAGATGACCTGGAAGAAAAAGAGGAGGTTATCGCTCCAATTTACGAAGCGGCATTGTCAATGAAGCCGGATTATGATGTTGAGAAAATCTATGAGCTTCTTGAGAAAAATAAGAAGCTGGCATAGCAACTGTAGGTACTGGCAGTAGGACGGGGCTTCATCCCATGAGCCATGGCTTGTGCACACTCTCTCACGTGAGCTACGCTACGCAGCCAAGATACTGTAGGAATTATGCCTTAAAGATTTACGATGCCCGACGAAACCGTCGAAACGCGCCGTCCGTGGCGCGGTTCTCCTTGCCCTGCCATCCGTGGCAGGGCATTTCTGTGTATCGTGTGCATAATTCAACAGTATCTAGGCAGCTTCGCTATTCGCTCACGCGGGAGAGTGTGCCCAGCCGGTCACATGGGATAAAGCCCCTTACGCTGTGGCAAAAAAGAAAAAATGTGATGACAAAACACCACCTCTATGCTACAATCAACTCAAAGCATTATATTTCTGTAAGCGGCACCACATAACAGTTTTTCAGGTGCGCACCACTTTGAAGAGGGCAGACCACTTCGCATTATTCTACAAAGGACATGGAAGTTTTCAATGCTTTATTTACCAATCAACAGCAGGAAAATTGAAATGCCGTATGTAGACAGAATGCAGAAAATGTAGTCAAAAGGCGGATGAACTGTATACCGTGCGTAAATATTAAAGAAGAACAGCACAGGTATACCTTGTAAACTGTACCACTATACCCTCATTGGCACCAAATTTTCCTGCTCACACAAGAGAACAGGAGGAGAAGGATTGAGCGCAAAAGACTCAATGGCAAAGGAATACTTTGCTGACAATGCCAGGTTTGCTGACCTGTGCAACAATATACTGTATGGAGGAAGAGAGGTCATCCTGCCGGAAAACCTTAAGGAAAGGGACACGACAGAGGTGCTGACCGCACTGGGGCTTGACAAAAAGACCATAGCGGTGCAGAAGCTGAGGGATATTTTCAAAAATGCCAGCATCAAATATACCGGCAAATCATATGTGGTACTGATAGGAGTAGAAAATCAGTCGGATATACACTATTCCATTCCGGTAAAAAACATGTTTTATGATGTCATGGCATATGGCAATCAGGTAAAGGAAACAGCCAAAAAGCACCGCAGGGAAAAGGATATCGCAACTTCTGATGAATTTCTCTCGGGATTTACGAAAGAGGATAAGTTGATTCCAGTAATTACGATTACAGTGTATCTCGGGACAAAGGAATGGGATGGACCAAGGAGGCTGTCAGATATGTTTGGTGATGTGGACGAGGAGCTTCTGCCATTCATACCGGATTATAGGATTAACCTGCTGGCTCCGAGGGAGATAACCGACTTTACAGGATTCAGAACCTCAATCAGGCAGCTTTTCGAGGTATTACAGAATGCTTATGATAAGGAAAAAATGCAGGAAGTGCTGCAGAATGACGAGAAGTTTAGCAATGTGGACAGAGAGACAGTCGAGGCAATCAACCTGTTTGCAGGAACGAATATAGACATAGATGAGAAAGAAGAGGTGATTGATATGTGCAAGGCGTGGAAGAACAGAAAAATGAAGGCAGAGAAGAAGGTCGAGAAGAAGGCAGAATTCGTCAGGCAAAAATAACAGCTTTGAAACTTCAGAAAAAAGGTCACTCAATAGAAGATATAGCTGAATGTGTGGATTTTGATGAGGAAACTGTAAAAAAATGGCTTGTGAGCTAATATTGTAGTGAAATGTAAATTAGAGGAAGCAATCTTTGGGCGAGAGCCCGGAGGTTGCTTCCTCTTTTGCTGACAGTAGGATGGGGCTTCATTCTCTACGAACGGCTGGCGAATATACTCTCGGGTGAGCGAATAGCGAAGCTGCTTAGATACTGTTGAATTATGCACACGATACACAGAAATGAACTGCCACTGGGATGTAATATATCGTTGCTGTTCAAACGCAAGCTTGACACCATGCTGTCAAGCTATGCGCCAATGCGTCAACTATTGTCAGATTACAGCCCCTGCCTCGTAGAGGCAATTTTAATGGGCTGTAATCGTTACTGGTCACACTGCTGGTGTGAGCAGTAATGGGCAAGGAGAACCGCGCCACGGACGGCGCGTTTCGACGGTTTCGTCAAGCATAGAAAATCTATAAGGCATAATTCCTACAGTATCTTGGCAGTGTAGCGTAGCTCTCACGAGAGTGTATGCCTCAGCCGGTCACATGGAGTGAAGCCTCTCACGCTGTGCAAAAATACAGCCTGGGAGATGTTTTTTGAAAAATATGAAATAAATGCAATAAATCGGTTAAAATTTGTTTGAAATTGCTAAAAAAGGCGAAAAAAGTTGTGTACCAATAGTATTATTGTACTAGAAAAAACTTGCAATATGCTTTGGTTTATGGTACAATGAGCGCATACAAAACAAAGAGATGCTGATAGGGCACAGCTCTTTGCACAAAAACCATGTTATAATGAAAAGGAGAAAAGAACTATGGTAAAGAATGTATTTAAAAAGTTAGGAAAGAAACAGAAGAACAACAAAGGTTTCTCTCTCGTAGAGCTTATTGTTGTAATCGCCATCATGGCAGTGCTTGTAGGTGTACTTGCTCCGCAGCTTATCAAGTATGTTGAGAAGTCTAGAGAGGCTACAGATATCCAAACATGTGATAATATTGCTACAGCTTTAAAGACATATTATGCAGACGAAGAGGTTGCGGCTTCGGCTACTGCTACTACGGTTACTGTTACATTGAGTAAGACAGAGCTAGGAACAGGAACAACTGTTGATACGGCTGTTAAAGATGCCGGATTAACAAAAGCGAAAATTAAAGGCACAAAGTGGACTAATGATACAATAACAGTTGTATATAATAAGGCAGATGGAACTATTACATATACTGGAGATTCTCCATATTACCATGCAGATAAAGATCAATTCAAAAAGGGTCCTAAAACAACAACACCATAATATATAAAGAGGCTTTTTAACAATGACCACAGAACTGATACCCATCTACATCTTAATATTTGCATTTGGTATAGTTATAGGCAGCTTCTTAAATGTCTGTATCTACCGCATACCGCAGCATGAGACAGTGGTGACCGAAAGGTCCCACTGCATGAGATGCGGGTATCAGCTCGCGTGGTACGATATGGTGCCGGTTTTCAGCTGGCTGTTTCTTCGTGGCAGATGCCGCAAGTGCAAAGAACCGATATCACCTCAATACCCTATTATTGAGGCGTTAAACGGTATATTATACATAGTAGTATTTGCAGTAAATGGACTTGAACTTACGAGTATCATCTACTGCTTTCTTACATCTGCACTCATAGTTCTGAGTGTTATAGACTGGAGAACATATGAAATTCCATTAGGAATCAATATATTTATACTGGTGCTTGGAATCCTGCATGTGTTTTTAGACCATGATAACTGGTCTGAATATGTGATAGGATTCTTTTGCGTCAGTTTATTCCTTGAAATCCTTCTTCTTGTAAGTGGAGGAAGAGCCATAGGTGGCGGAGACGTCAAGCTCATGGCATGTGCAGGCCTTGCGATAGGCTGGCAGAATATTACATTAGCATTTTTCTTAGGATGCATCATCGGTTCCGTGATACATCTGATTCGTATGAAAGTGACAAACGCAGGCAACAGACTTGCGATGGGACCGTACTTGGCAGCCGGAATATTTATTTCGATGCTATGGGGTGAGAAAATGATATCGGCATATTTGACACTCGCAGGCTTTTGAAAAACGTGTTATAATATAGCGTACTTAATATAAAACAGGTAGTACGACAAGCAGTGAGACAAAAGCAGAGAAAACACAGATATGCGAAATATATATATAGAATGTTTGTAACTTAACAGTTACGAATGTTTTACAGATGTATACAGTGTAAAACAAAGATAAACACGGAGGACTAGGTTATGGCAAATAGGGTACTCGGTATTGAAATAGGGGAGAACCTTACCAGAGTAGTTGAGATTGATTACAAAGCAAAAATCCCAAGATTTACAATATGTTCGGCTTCCCGACACCACCGGGGATGATTAATGATGGAGTGGTACAGCCGGATGGAATGTTTCGTTCTATCTTATACAGTAAGCTGAAGGAAAAGAAGATTTCCACCAAAAGCTGTTTTTGTGTTAAATTCAGCACGTATAGCAAGCAGAGATATAGAGCTTCCGCTTGTTAAGGAAAGCAGCTTAAGGAAATGATTGCAATGAATGCATCGGATTATTTTCCGGTGGATTTGAGCCAGTACAAGCTGGTACATCAGATTATAGAGAAGATTGACAGACCGGAAGAAAAGAAATTACGTCTTTCGGTTATTGCTGTGCCTAATGATCTTATTTTGTCGTATGGTGCTCTTGCAGCTGATTGCAGGCTGCAACTTGTAGCACTTGACTATAGTGGAAATGCCATCAAGCAGCTCATGAGAAGAGAGATTCCCGGAGATGTGAAGGTGACTGTCAAGGTGGATGAGGTTTCTACCACACTGACTGTAATGGATGGAAGCATGGTAAAGCTGCAGCGCAATGTCAACCATGGACTTGCTGATGCTATTGAGGCGATTCAGGATAGTGAGCTTTTTGGAGAGTATCTGTCATTTACCGATGCAGTTGATGTGGCACGCAGAAAAGACCTGCCTTGCAATAAGCCTGATGGCACAGTACCTGATGAGCCGGCGGGCGGCGGCATGGATCCGTATGGGGCATGAGATTGATTCTGAGCGCTTTAAGAAGCTTCGCCTGAATGTATCATATTCACTTTCCAATCTGATAAGCAGTCTCGGACGAGTTATAGACTATTATCAGTCGAGAAACTCAGATACTCCTATCGAGAGAATTTTCCTCATTGGCTTAGGTGCTGATTTCAGCGGACTCTCAAAGCTTTTGACCAATGAGCTGAATGTCAAGGTGGTTCCGCTTCAGCAGTTTGACGGTATACATGTGGCAAAGAGCATAAACCTCGCAGAGGCAAAGCTGGCAGAGTATTTCAACTGTGTCGGATGTTCACTGAGCCCGCTTGATATACTTGACAGTAAGAAAAACAAGGGAATCGGTGCTACGATTATGGCAGGAACAGCTGCAGGTGCCATGCCATCCGGCGGCGCACAGGCAGGGATGCAGGGAAAACCACCTGTTGGTCCTGATGGAAAGCCTCTTCCCGTACCGGCAGGGGAGGAAGCCGAAAAGCCTGTTTCTTTTGCAGTGCAGCTTCTCATTTTTGGCTTGTGTGTGGTAGTTGCAGTTGGTATCACGGCATACAGCATTTTTCAAATCTTGTTTTAACTTCAGACAATATGACGCTTAAAGCTCGTGTTTCTGATTTGTCATATGCACAGAATATATATGATGTGTATAACCAGACCAAGAAGGACTATGACTGGACCAAGCTTCTTGAGAGCGCCTCATCCAACAAGAATGATGAGATAACGGGCTTCGTGGATGAGCTGGAGCAGAAGCTTCCGTCAGAGGCAAAGCTTGTGAATATGTCTGTTACGACTGATGGTGTTTCGATGACCATCAAGACAGGCAGCAAGGATATAGCGGCTGATGTAATTGCACAGCTTCGTACATTTGAGAGTATCATGGTATCCAATGTGTCAACCATCACGGAGGAGGTTGATGAGACCGGTGCTTCAAAGGTTCAGTTCACAGTAGATTGCACATATGTAAAGGCTGATGACAGTGCTGCTTCTGAATCGGCAGATGGCACAGGCAGTGAGCCGGCTGATACATCAGGGGACACGTCCTCACAGGCACAGACGGATAGCAATTCATCATCAGATACAGACAGTACAAATCAGTAGGGGGTGTTAGGATGTCAACGAGAGATAAAAAGTTACTTATTATATTAGCGGGTGTTGCCATTTTAGCACTGACATATTTTTTGATTTTTATTCCACAGTCCAATAAGAGGGATTCACTCAAGAGCGAAAATATGAATCTGAAATCACAGTACAATCAGCTTTCAGCACTTGCGGCAAAGGCGGATGACTACACAGAGAAGACAAAGGATATGTCTGATGCCATGCAGCAGGTATATGACAATTTCCCTTCATATTTACAGATAGAAAACGGCATCATGGATGCGGTTGCTATCGAGAAATCTACCAATACAAATATTACAGAGCTTACAGTCGGCTCACCGACAGCTATTGATGTGAATAATCCGACCGGTGAAGCCGGTACAGATTCTTCGTCAGGAAGCAGTTCAGACAGCAGTACCACGGATAGCAGTAATGCAGACAGTTCGCAGAGCTCTCAGACCGCTGATGGCAACAGCTCTCAGTCACAGACAGGCGACGGCAGTGCAGCTGATGGCAGTACATCAACAGGCTCTGCAAAGTCTACGGTTACAGGTTATCAGCTTTATGATGTCAGCACAGTTATGGCATTCAAGACAGAGTATCATGGGCTTAAGGCTATGCTTGGAGAGGTGATTGGTTCATCACAGAAGAAAACTATCAGCACGCTCAACGTGAGCTTTGATGATTCGACAGGCAAGCTGACAGGTGAGATGCTTGTGGATTCATATTTCCTGTATGGACTTGATAAGCCATATGAGGCACCATACATACCTGCAGTACCACATGGTACAAATAATCTGTTTGGTACAACAAACTAACTGATTATTATAATATTAGGTTATTAGATTAGCGGGTTATTGAGACCGTAAGTGATAAATATCAAATGTTAGATTATTGAGTTATGAGATAACAAAATACAAGAGGGGAGGAAGCAGATTTGAGAAAGCTAAAAAACGATGATCGAGGAGTAACACTTGTGGAGATTATTGTGTCGATTGCTATTCTCGCAATAATCGTGCTTCCTTTTTTGAATGCATTTGTCACAGCTACAAAGACCAATGTAAAGGCTAAAAACGAGATGAATGCTACACATCTGGCGACAAACATTATGGAGGGTATTGAAAAGAACTCCATGAAGACACTGGCATATCAGTTAACTATCCGTCGGAGGGCTTTGATGTGGCGGACGGTTTTAATATATCAGATGGAAGCAGTGCATGTGAGCTTCTTAAGAAGTCGGGTAAGTTTGATAATGTAAAGAGGCTTGAGGATATCAGTGCTGAGATTGTAAACAAGGACGATGTCATCACTAGCTGTATCCACAAGACTGATGCATCAGCCAAAATAAGCGATACATCGCTTTGGAATTTCAGGGAGTCGGATGCGCACAAGTATTATTTCTATATGTCTGGTGTGCAGTCAGGCACAAAGAAATACAATGCTCTTGTGACAGTGGATGCAAAATCGGACGCAGAGTCGGACAATAAGGTTAAAAAGTACAACATGGACGAGGTAGCGGATATGTCGGCCATGGATGCAAATTTTGACTGCATGAGTGCAGACAAGTATTCTGCTACAAATATTATATATGCATTTAATAATATGCCTGGTGTAGGCGGCATCACTCAGCAGGATATCAAAAGAACTATCACCATAGATATAGAAAAGTATGGAGCTTCGAGTAATAAGGCTACCAAGGTTACGGTGTCGTATTCATATTCTATCAATAAGAATGGAGTAAGAAAGACTTTTCCGGATCCGAATAGTGCACTGAAGATGATTATACCATGGTGATTTATGATAATTCTTCAGATACTGTGAACCATAATCTGAGGAATGTCTATCTGTTTTACAATCCATGGTACACATCTACAGGAACACTTTACAATACCTGCAACGATGTCATTATAATCAATAATAAGGACAAGCTGGACTGCACGGTAAACATTGTAAAGCAAAAGACTATATCGGATCAGTCAGAGTTGAGCACGAAGGAGAGTACATATAAGGCATATGTGAAGGTAAGTGAGCCGGGAAATCGTACAGGTCATGCTTATACTCATATAGCCACCAATCTGAATGTAAATATGGGAGCACCGGATAATCCACTACAGCCCGATCAAGCTATATATGGCTTTAATAACAATGTAATTCAGAATGATGTAAAGGCAATTGTCGATATAAAGAATCTGACAAAAAGCAATGCATCTGAAAGGCTGTATGATGTGAAGGTGGCTGTATACGAGAGCAAGGCTTCACTGGATGATATATTTAAGGATAAAGACCCGGTTGTTACGATGACCGGAAGCATGGGGTATTAATTATGAAGCGTAATGATAACCGTGGTGCTTCCTTTGTGATGGTTGTAGTTGCAATGGCTATAGTGGCTGTTTTAGCTGTGACTGTGCTGTGGATAGCGCTTATGAACCTCCAGATGAAGGTGACGGACGAAAAAAATACAGACAACTTTTACTCGGCAGAGGGTGTGCTGGATCAGATATGTACCGGTCTGCAGGGAGATATTTCCAAGGCTTACTCAGCAGGATATACAAAGGTTATGGAGAATTACTCTGACAGCAGCATAAATGAGGCCGGCAGACAGAGTATATTTGCGCAGGAGTATTTAAAGAGCTTAAAGGGAAGTCTTGAGTCTGACAATACCGGTATGCACTATAAAACTGAAAAGCTTAAAGACTATGTGGATAGTAAGCTCACAGACGAAAACTCAAAGCCACACGCTGTGGTCAAGGCGGTAAATGCCGATGAAAATGGAAATGGACTGCTCAAGGTATACAACAGCCGCGCAGTCATTAATGGCATCAGGGTAGAGTATACCGATGAAAAGGGATTTAAATCAATAATAGAGACGGATATTTCTCTGGGAGTTCCATCCATTGAGCTTTACAGCATCGGGAGGTGTTCCGGAGCTTTTTACATATTCTCTTGTAGGAAATGAAGGATTGGAAATTACATCAGGACTTAATAAAGTGAATTTATCCGGTAATCTCTATGCCGGCTGTAAAAATGCGGCAGATACAGGAACTTCCACTACGAGTGTTATTATTCCAAACAATGCTACACTTGATGTAAAGGATACCAGCTATATGATTGCAGAGGGCGATATAGAGGTGGGAGACTTTGCCGGAAAAGATACTGGTACAATAAAAAAGAACATGGCGGGTGTACACAATAACAGTACACTTTCTGTTGATTCACAGTGTCAGCTGTGGACAAGCAATATAAATGTAAATGGTGCAACAGTCAATTTAGATGGCATGACATATGTGGCAGATGACATGACCTTAAAGGGTACAGGCTCAAATGTCACACTTGGAAAGAATAATAAGAATAACAATGCGAAGTACGTCGGCTTTGGCAATGGAGGCGCTAACAAGGAAAATCCTGTCGCAGGCGATAGCTCTGCTATTATCATAAACGGCAGGAAGGCATCGCTTGATATGTCAAATATCAGGGAGCTTATGTTGGCTGGAACCGCATATATCAATACCCAGGCTATTGTAAACTCAAGTAGTAGTGTGGGTACACAAAACAGCAATGTGGCCATGGGTGAGTCAATCTCTGTAAAGGGTGACCAGATAGCATACCTTGTGCCGCCTGAGTGCATAGGCACAAGTGGAGATGGTGCGGATGCCAAATCGCTTTACAACAAGAATCCACTCTCCTTTAAGGAGTACAAGGATATTACGGCAACAGGACAGGATCAGACAAAGTATACTGAAATAAATGCCAATGTGGTCAGCACAAAGACAGGCAAGGCTCTCTCGCATATCTGCCAGAGAAAAAGACAATCGACAACTGTATAAAGAAGGTCTTTGTTCCTTCTACTGATAATAGTGATGATGGACTTGTATACTATTATGTCAATCTGCCAACGAACAAGGCTGCTGAGTATTACAGTGACTATTTTGGTGCAGACAGTGACAAGCTCAATAGATACACTAAGTTCTATACTGACAGCATACAGGTAAATGAGGCTGCAAGCATCTATACTGCCGGCAATTACAGCATCTACGATGGCAGCAATTTAAGACTTTTGAAGGGCATAGCTGATGGTGTGGACATGGATGCACAGTCAGATGCCTTACAGCGTACGTATACCGCACTAAACTCAAAGCTTTTGACGGATTATGCGGATTTACCGACAAATGCAGCAAGTGTTTCGCTTTTTACAAATATAGTTAACAATACCAATTTGCTGAAAATAGTGCCAAATTCCGGTAATAAACATACATTTGAGACTGAGTATCAGGGAAAAAAATACCAGGCAATTGTCATAAACGGTAACTACACATATGATGCAAATGACAAATCACACAATGTGGACATAATTGTTGCTACAGGAAATGTGACACTGGAGGCTGATTTTACAGGTACCATAGTTGCAAAGGGCAGGATAATTGTAAAAAAAGACCAGTGTGAGATTGATAATGGTACTCAGGAGGTATTTAAGGCATTGCTTCTTGAAAAGGTAAGTGATGCAGACGATGCACTGCACCTGTATGATGTGTTCATGGACGGTGCCAACTATCTGGGTAATGTTTCTTCTTTTTCAAATAAGAAAGAGGCGGACACAAAAATAGATTATGCTACGCTCATTACATACCAGAACTGGACCAAGGAGTAGAAAACAAGCGGCTTTTAAGGCGCAAAACAGCTGCGAAATATTTATATTTGACAAATTTTGACGATATATATAAGGGAGGAATCCAATATGTCTGTAACAGAAAAAAAGAATAATGGCGGTTTCTCTCTGGTAGAGCTTATAGTAGTGATAGCGATATCTGTCGTACTCATAGGTGCGGCAACCATATCCATTCGCTCGGTCATGGGTGTTGAGGTGAAGCAGTGTGCCAGAAATATTGAATCGATAATTAACAAAACAAGGGTCACAACTATGGGAAAGGACAGCGCAGTTCTTGAGATATACAAGGATGCATCAGATGGTGCCTACTATTATAAGACGACCATAAATGGTACAGTATCTGCTCCAAGCAAAATCGGAAAGAGCAGGATTGATGTATATTATTCCATGAAGGATGATTATAGTGATAAGACACAATTGAACGGCTCAGACAGTATAGTGCTTCAGTTTGACAGAAGCTCAGGTGCACAAAAGCCTGATGCCAATAACAAGTACTGCAGCCGTATCTGGATTCAAAAAAACAGCACCGAGAAGGTTATCACGATATACAAGGAGACCGGCAAGGTGGTATGTGAGTAATTTACATAGTTTAATGATGAATATTTTATTTTGACGCAAGGCTGTTATAAGGTTGTATGATGAAATCGGAGAGGAAGATGAACCATGAAACTTTTAAGGCGCATGAACAAATCAAATAATAGGAAAAACAGTGGCTTTACACTTGTTGAGCTTGTCATTGTCATGGCGATAATGGGAATACTGGGGCTGGCTGTTGCAGGCTTTATCGGTACGAGCACAAAGCAGTATAAGTACGCTTCAAAGGATGTAGATTTACAGTATGAGGCACAGCTTACGATGAATCAGATAGGAGACCTGATAATTGATGCGCAAAAGGGTGTCAAGTATGAGCCTGCTACAGTGGCAGCGCCGGTGGAGGTGGCATCAGCAGCCCCTGAGGCCGGTTATGTTGCAACTGCATCAGCGGAAGAAGCGTCATCCGAAGAAGCATCATCTGAGGAAACATCATCCGACAGCAAGCTGATTATCTACAACAAGGATTGTACATACAATATCATATACAGACCATCAGAGCACAAAATCTATCTGCGAAAGGATACACTGGATCCTGCAACAGGTGCGGTGAAGGCAGATGGTCAGGGCAAGGAATCGCTTATGGCAGAAAATGTCACAGGTTTTACACCTGATTTAAGCGAGGCAGAAAGCAAGAACTCTGTCGGACTTGTCGTGGACTTTAAAGCAGGGGACAAGAAGTATACATCAAAGCAGAACTTCACTATGCGAAATAAGGTACCGACAGGAGCAGATGTGGAGTATGTGGAGCCGGCAGAGCCTAAAGGAATAAGGATATATTATAAAGGCAAGGATGTAACCAACGGAACGGTATACTATGAAATGAAGAAAAATCAGAATAAATTAGAGTTTACTGATAAGATTCTGGGTGGAAAGTATGATTCAAAAAATGTAACGTGGGATCATTCCGGAACAAAAAATGGTGGAAACTTTAATGCTAATGGTGATGTATATAATGTAGAACTTATGGATAATGAAACTACAGATCAATTTGTTATCACAGTAACATCCAAAGACGATACGTCATTGACGGCAAAGGTAACTGTAAACGTAGCACATCCAATCAATATTCTGCATTGTGATGCAGATAAGCATTTCAATTTAGGACAGACGCATCAATTGTTTATTGATGAATGGGAGTTAAAAAATTCTTCATTAAATGGTAAATATCAGGTTAAGGATTTTGTATGGCATATGGAGGTAGAAAGTGTCAGCTCAACAGGTGCAACCGAGCACAAGGGAGATATATCCTTTAGAATGGGCGATGATGGCAAGCTGATTTATGGACCGGAGGGCAATGGTGAGCCTGATGGAATATTTAAGTTTAGTTCAAATGAGATTGCCGGAGAAACAGGAGCACAAGGTAAGCCAGATGATCCTAAATATAAGAACTATCTTAATTATTATATTTTAGGTTATAATAAAGAAATGCATATCACTCTCGGAAATGATTTTCTTACCGGAGAGAAATTAAATATCAGCGTCTGGCTTGGACTTGAGGATATGCCGGAGTTTAAGTCAAATACAATTACGTTTTATACATATTAAGAAACAGAGTAGTTTTTTACAAAGGAGCAATCGCAATGAGCAAATTAAGAAAAAAATAGTGGTTCCAATATCACTCACACTTACAGGATGTCTCGTTGTGGCAGCTTTTGTGCTGAATGACAGCCTAACAAAGGTCGATGCAAATGTAGCATTCAATGGAATATCTGATATAGTCAGCTCACATGGCAAGGACAAGCCCTTCAATATAGTGGAGGTGGTGCCTGACAAGAAAATGGCATCCATTGGCTATCTGATTGACGGTCAGGAGCCTGACGATTGGTTTGGAACACTGTCAAAGATGTCTGACAAAGAGGGTGACGGTGTACAAAAAAGGGCTGACTATATGTCAGGTCTGAAAACAAAGCTTGCACCTATTACTACCGAGAAAAAGGATAACACAAAGCCTCTTTACTATGAGCCGTATGAGGAGAGCTATGTCAGTTTAGACGATGACTGGAGTGAGCTTGCCCTTGTAGATATGGACAGAATAAACAAGGGTACCACCGGTTATAAGATGACAGAGCAGGCGGAGGGAGATTATAAGTTCAATACCGATTACCAGCTTGCTGTAAATGAAGATGGACTGCCTACAGGTCATTACAGACAGAATGTTGACCATTATGTTTTCATGCAGGGCGAGGATGAGACAGAAGATGGCTCTGAATCTGTGGATACAGGAAAAAGAGGTTACTACAGTGTTGCGTTTACTGCAGTCAAATTGCCGGATGGCATGACAAATACCCAGTATCTGGTAGAGACTGATAATTCACAGAAAGCTGATGGAAATACAGACAGCGGTACAGATGGTAACATCGATAGCAGCACAGACAATACGACAGATACAGGCACAGGTGACGATACCGTTGAGAAGCATGTGGTTTATTCTATAAAGAGCGCATATGCCATTGTTTCTGCTGAGGGCATGCAAAACATAGCAAAATATGACCCAAAGGCATATATTTACAGGACTGACAAATCGGATACTACATCCCCATATGAATTTGTTGCAAGAGCTGACCGGATGGCAAGTCTGCCTGATGGCAGTAAGCCGGATTATGAGAAGTATACATACTTTACGGTTGAGATGGAGTATGTGCCTGCAGATAAAATCACTGATGACGAGACCTACTACGAGGTGGACACTGAGGTACCTATTGAGTTTAATTACGATGAGACCGGCGAGTATGGAGCAGTGCTTGATTCACAGAATCCATACGAGAAGATAGATGATGGCACACCGGACAATCAGCCGGCAGGTAAGACCGGCGCAGATGATATTTCAGATGATGCTTCAATAGCTGATTCTGCTACAGAGAATAATGATGGTAACACAGACAGGGTAATCCTCACCGATACAGACGGATATTTTGATATAGTTAAGGACAGCCAGACATATACATATGTGGGTAAGGGAAAAGGTGACTATATAATGGTGGCTGATAAAAACGGCTCGCTTGATTATCCTGTAAATACCACACACATATATTATAAGGGTGGTTTCAAGAACAATAACTGGTTCAGAAACGGTGTATTTAACCAGGAGGGCAAGAAAGGCGATGATGATAAGACTGCAATATGACCTTCAATGTAAAAACTGTCACACCTAAGGAGCTTGAGCAGATAGATGTGTCAACAATTGATTTACTCTATCTTTCCGGCTCAAAGTCCGTCCTTTCAAATGATTTAGTAAACGATGCTGCAACATATAAACCTGATAATGACATTTCATGGGACAAGGTAAAGCAGATAGTCCAGCGTGTGCACCAGAGTGGTATAATGATGCCTGTTATAGTGGATAATGGTATTGTGTGGACTGCTTCAAGTGCAGACTACTCAAGTAATATTAAAAAGCTTGCAGGTCTTTTGAGCTGTAACAATTTCAGCTCGCTGAATTTTACTAAGGACTCAGCTGATAATTTTATTAATTGGAATAATGACATAAAGTATTATAAAGTTGACAGTAAAACCCATACAAAAGGTTTTGTAATTGGCAACGAATATGTCATTCCACGAAACTATAATCCTAGTACGGATGTGCCATTTGTTTTAAGAGATGATTTTGCTTCTGCATTTATTGCAAATGAAGATGAAACTCAATTTGTCGAAGCAGCTAAAAATGAAAATTTTGACGAGATAGCAGAGTATATCAACTCAGAGAATACAAGCAGGAAAAAAGAAAATGATACTCTTGGAAAGGACGAGTATGCGTATTATGACAAGAAGATTTCAAAGGCGATAGTTTTAAGCTATATCATATCGTATGCTGATAAAAGAGACATTATAAATCCGACAGATAGTCTGAACATACTGGATATAGAGCCCGGAACTGTAAAAAATGAGTCTGACGCTTTAAATTATGATAAGCTAAAAAATTGGCTTGGATCAAGATGCCCGGAGAAAAAAAAGGTTACAATAACAAGGGTTACGAGTGCAGAATTTATTGGAAGAATAGAGGATCTTAATAACTATGACATGATATATATGGGACTCGTAGCCGATAATCTGAATTATAAAGATGGTAATACACATGGTTATACAGTATATAACGATTGGAAGATGAATGGGCTTAAATACTCAAATGTTGGTGACATTGTTGTTATAAATCCAAATGATTATGTAAACTATTGGGGATATAATATGCTCAAAAATGGTCATGCGGGATTGCTGGATACTGATTATATAAATGATGGAACGAAGCTTAATACTAACCTTACATTAAGAAATAATGGAAATAATGCTGATTATTTAACTGCTCCAAACACATACAGAGGCTCAGGCAATGATATTACTAAGCAGAAGGTTTCAGAATTGGAGGATTATATAAAGGCGGGCTTTCCTGTCGTCTTTTCAGATGGCTTTTTCTCTACTGTTTATGGCAGAGGAATTAATGAGGAGTATATAGACAACTGTTCAAATGTTTTTACTCTTTTATGTTATGCAAAAGATAAAGACAATGTTCTTAAAGTGGACAGCAAGGGAAATTTAAAAAAACAGTCAAATGAGACAGCTGACCTTGTTACCTACCTGACTACTGAAAAACCTGAAATATTACTCAAGGAGCAGGAAAAAGTAAAAGATACAGATTATGTTGAGATTAGTAATAATCAGATTACATTGGAATTTTCAATAAACAATGCAGGTGGTGCGGATTCTAAAGCGAGTTTTAATGCACAGCTGTTCTTGGATTCGAATTCCGATGGTAAGTTTTCGACGACCAATGAAGGAATAGCTGCAAATAAAATAAAACTATATTGTGATGGTACTATTGTGAATCCGGTAATGGGTGATGATGGTAAATATATGTATAGTCTGAATGCAGGCAATTATAATTATAAACTGGTTTATGATTTGCCGAATGGATTTGTAGGAGTTATGCCTTGGCAGCTTCGTGTGAGTCAGGCTACAAATAGCTACAGATATGATCAGAAATCCGGATATGTGTATGTCAAAAATTCAAAAGGCAGTCCTACAAAAGTCAAGATTCTTCAGATTAATTCAAAGTTGGAGCATAATGAGGACTTTCGGGGAAATTTTGATATGCAGACGCAGAAGAATGATAGCAATACAAAGTTTCATAAATTACTTAGTCAAGTGAAGGATTTTGACCTGGATATAGAAACAGTTCGTTATGACAACGTACCTAAAATGGATGAGGTATGTGATAAGCTGCAGACATACGATATGCTTGTGATTGGATTTGGTGATTGTTATGATATTGATAATACAAATAATCATCTCGATAAAATAAAAGCATATATCCAGTCAGGAAAACCGGTATTGTTTGCTCATGATACAACATCATTTTGTAATAATAAAAATGATACGCGAGAGAATAATGTCTGGGGATATAAGTTTAACTCTATAATTCGTGATACTGTCGGACTGGACAGGTATGGAATCCTGTCAAATGAGTATTTAAAGAAGGGCAATACATTAAAGAGTACTGATGAGGATTTTGATAAAGCTGTACAGACTGCCAAAAAGAATAATACTGATATTGCATATGAGCCAAAATCTGATAATTCAGTTATTGTCAGACAGAATCAGGGATTTACTTATGCAGATTTAAATCAGTATCAGTGGAAAGATAATGGTAACGATCATGGCGAGTACAGGCTGTATTCAGGGCTAGATGGTAATGATGTTGAAGCTAAGACTAATAAGGCAGTCAAGGTTAATTCAGGACAGATTACCACATATCCTTTTAAGATTGCTGACGAAATAAATATAGCTACCACTCATAAGCAGTACTACCAGCTGGATATGAATCAGGATGCTGATGGTGATGGTGAGAGTGATATTGTTGTATGGTATACCTTGTCAAACCATGGAATTTATGAGCAGTCTCCAAAGGATGTAAGAAATAATTATTATATTTACACAATGGGAAATGTAACATACTCAGGTGTAGGACATTCCGATTTCTCAAATAATGAGGATGAATTGAAACTTTATATAAACACTATGATTGCTGCATATAGTGCATCAGTTCATGAGCCGTCAATTTATCTTAAAGAGAATGCAGATACTGATTCAAATGACATAACTACATTATATGCAACTATTGATGATGCCATTGAAGAAGAAGCAGCTAATAAAGCGGATGCCAGACTAGATGGTGCAGACAGTACGCAGGATGTTTATTTTACGGTAAAGGATTCAAACCTTGTGCGAAATCAGATTGATGAAAAAACTGTTGTTTATTTGGACTTTTATATCGAGGATCCGCAAAAAAATCCAAAAGATGAAACGATTGGCACCGGAAATGATAAGATTTACTTAAAGAAGGTGGACTGGGATATCTATACACTGAATAATGATGGAACAGAAAATGAACAGATAAATAACAGTAAAGAAAACAGTCAATTAAATAAGGATCCAAGGGACTTCTTTGAAAATAACAAGACATATAAGGTAAAGGTACCATTGAGTGCTTTACCGGAGGGAGCTAATTCTATAAAGATTTATGCCGTAGGATATAGTAAGATTTACCAGTCACAGGTGAGCGGTGGTGATAAAGAAACTACAACAGCAAAGGCATACAAGACCTTCCAGATACAGCGTGTAGGTCTTGCTGATTTGGATTAGTTTTCAAAGGCTCCTGGCTATCACATACTTTTCGATTAAGCACAATTTATCAAACAGAGACTTATATAAACCATTTATATAGTCTCTGTTTTTTTACTGTTTCTTTATACTTTCTTTATTGAATTATCCGCGCTTATTGATAAAATAGATAGTATGCGCACGATTGCGGATATTTTTGCATTCGTGTATGGGGGATAATTAACCGGAAAGAAAGGAAACGTTTATGAGTAAAATTTTCAAAAACCTGATTCCATACTGGCGATGGATCATATTAATTTTTGTTTTTCTCATTGCTCAGGCTTATTGTGATCTGGCTTTGCTGCGTACACATCTGACATCATTGATGTGGGTATCCAGGATCATGGCATTGAGCATATCCTGCCAGAGGAGATTACATCGGAGGATTATCAGATGGCACAGACATTTATGCTGTCTGACGAGAAAGAAAAATTTACGGACTGTTATGAGGCAGAGGATGCTTCAAAATCTGATGACAGTGTGGCAAAATACAAGCTGACAGCTGATTCGGACACACTTGATAAGCTGGATGAGGAGCTTTTGGTTCCTCTTGTCATGGCATATCAGGCTTTTCAGTCGAGGGAGCAGATGGATGTGGATGCATCGGCTATCCCGCAGGGAGTAGCACTCGATGATACCATGATAAAGCAGATAAGAAGCAAGGTGCAGGACAAAATCGATGAGGTGGGTTCAGCTACTTTAAAGTCCATGGGTGTAACTTTTGCGACAAAGTGTGATGAGAATGCAGGAATCGACGTGGATGCCAATCAGGTTGCTTATCTGTGGAAGGCAGGCGCCAAGATGGCAGCCTTTGCAGCTATTATGCTTATAGCAGCATGTGTTGTAGGCTTTGCGGCTTCAAAGGTCGGTGCCGCTGTCGGCAGGGATTTGAGGGAGAAGACCTTCTCAAAGGTTGTAGGTTTTTCAAATGCCGAGATTAACAAATTCTCTACGGCATCACTGATTACGAGAAGCACAAACGATATACAGCAGATTCAGATGGTTACGGCTATGATGCTTCGTATGGTGCTTTACGCGCCAATCGTTGGTATCGGTGGTATCATCAAGGTGGCGCAGACCAAATCCGGCATGGAGTGGGTGATTGCCATTGCGGTTGCTGCCATCATGGTTTTTATTTTCACACTGGTTGGCATTGCGATGCCAAAGTTCAAGATTATGCAGAGTCTTGTAGATAAGGTAAACCTTGTTTCTCGTGAGATTCTTACAGGTCTTTCCGTTATCAGGGCTTTCGGCCGTGAGAAGGAGGAGGAAAAGAGGTTTGATGAGGCTAACCGTGAGCTTACACGCACACAGCTGTTTACAAACCGTGTCATGACCTTTATGATGCCGGGTATGTCCATGATCTTGTACTGCATTACACTTGGCATCGTGTGGGTTGCAGCAGGCAGAATAGACAAGGGTTCTATGCAGGTAGGTACCATGACTGCGTTTATTACATATGCCATGATGATTGTTATGTCATTCCTCATGCTCTCAGCCATGTCCATCATGCTTCCGAGAGCTGGTGTTGCGGCAGAGCGTATCGATGAGGTTATAAAGACAAACAGCACTGTAAATGATCCAAAAGAGCCTGTTACTGAGGCTGATCACAGAGGTGTTATCCGTTTCAACCATGTGGATTTCAGATATCCGGGAGCAAAGGAGGATGTGCTTTCAGACATTGATTTTGTGGCGGAGCCGGGCAAAACCACAGCTATCATCGGAAGTACCGGCTGTGGAAAGTCTACACTTGTAAACCTGATTCCGCGTTTCTATGACGTGACTGGAGGCTCAATAGAGCTTGATGGACACGATATCAGAGACTACACACTAAGCGAGCTTCGCGAGTCAATAGGCTTTGTTCCGCAGAAGGGTATTCTTTTTTCGGGAACCATCGCCTCAAACCTGCGCTTTGGTAAAGCAGACGCGAGTGATGAGCAGATAAAAAAGGCTGCGGATATCGCACAGGCTTCTGAGTTTATCGAGACAAAGAATGACAGGTATGAAGCTCAATCGCACAGGGCGGCTCAAACGTGTCAGGTGGTCAGAAGCAGAGGCTTGCCATAGCAAGAGCTATCGCAAAGGACCCTCATATTTATGTGTTTGATGACAGCTTTTCAGCACTCGATATGAAGACTGACGCGCGTCTGCGTGCAGCCTTAGCAGAGGTTACAGAGAGTGCTTCCGTTATTATCGTGGCACAGCGTATCAGCACGATTATTCATGCTGACCAGATTCTCGTGCTCGATGACGGTAAAATCGTAGGAAAAGGCACCCACGAGGAGCTTCTTAAGAATTGCGATGTATATATGCAGATTGCACAGTCACAGCTTTCAGCCAGGGAACTTGGAATTGATGATAACAAAAAGGAGGGCATGTAAGATGAGTGAGAATAATAACGAACAGTTTAAGATGCCTCCTAAGAGGCCAAGAGGGCCAATGGGACGTGGCCCCGGAATGGTCACAGAAAAGGCCAGGGATTTCAAGGGCTCTACAAAGAAACTCATAAAGTATCTCGGCAGATACTGGGCTGCTATCATTGCAGTTATGATTTTTGCAGCAGTTTCGACTGTCTTCTCCGTTGCAGGACCGAAGGTCATGGGTAAAGCCACCACTGCGCTTGCCGAGGGACTCATGAACAAGATTGCAGGAACAGGCGGCATAGATTTTGATTATATTGCAAAGGTTCTTTTGTTTACGCTGGCTTTATATGTGGTGAGTGCCATCTTTATGTTTGCCCAGGGACTTATCATGACAGGCATCACGCAGAAGACCTGCTACAGGATGCGTAAGGACATCACGAGCAAAATCAACCGTATGCCGATGAAGTATTTCGAGTCAAGGACATATGGTGAGGTACTTTCGCGTATCACAAACGATGTGGACACACTCGGACAGAGCTTGAACCAGAGTATCACACAGATTATTACATCTGTTGCCACTTTGGTCGGTACACTGGTCATGATGCTGTCTATTTCACCGCTCATGACGCTGATTTCACTCGTTATCCTGCCAGTTTCGATGATACTTATTTCGTTTGTCATAAAGCATTCACAGAAATACTTCAGACAGCAGCAGGAGTATCTGGGACACATAAACGGACAGGTCGAGGAGGTGTACGGAGCCACCTCGTCATAAAGGCATATAATAAAGAGGCAGAGACTGTAAAGACCTTTAAGGAGGCCAACAATGTGCTCTACAAATCCGCATGGAAATCACAGTTCCTTTCAGGACTTATGATGCCTATCATGCAGTTTGTAGGAAACTTAGGATATGCGGGAGTAGCCATCTCAGGTGGTATACTTGCCATAAAGAATGTCATCACAATCGGTGATATCCAGGCATTTATACAGTATGTGAAGAATTTCACACAGCCAATCCAGCAGATAGCGCAGGTGGCAAACCAGCTTCAGTCGATGGCGGCTGCATCTGAGCGTGTATTTGAGTTCCTCGATGAGGAGGAAGAGGATATAACAGTGGAAAATCCTGTAAAGCCAGACCATATCGAGGGAAGTGTAGAGTTTTCGCATGTACACTTTGGTTATAATCCTGACCAGATCATCATCAATGATTTTTCTGCAAAGGTAAAGCCGGGACAGCAGGTTGCTATCGTTGGACCGACAGGAGCGGGAAAGACTACCATGGTCAAGCTTCTTATGAGATTTTATGATGTAAGCTCAGGTGCCATTCTTGTAGACGGACATGATATCAGGGATTACAACAGAGCCGATCTGCGAGATGCATTCGGCATGGTATTGCAGGACACATGGCTCTTTAAGGGCACCATTATGGAAAATATCCGCTACGGCCGTCTGGATGCAACAGATGAGGAGGTCATCGCGGCAGCAAAGGCAGCACATGCGCATCACTTTATCCAGACATTGCCGGGTGGCTACGATATGGAGCTCAATGAGGATGCTTCCAATGTGTCACAGGGACAAAAGCAGCTTTTGACAATAGCAAGAGCCATTCTTGCAGACAATCCAATCCTTATCCTTGATGAGCCACATCCTCTGTCGATACACGTACAGAAATCCGTATCCAGAAGGCACTCGACAATCTGATGAAGGGCAGAACAAGCTTTGTCATCGCCCACAGGCTGTCTACTATCAAGAATGCCGATATGATTCTTGTCATGAAGGACGGAGACATTATCGAGCAGGGTACACACGATGAGCTTCTTGCAAAGAACGGATTTTACGCAGAGCTGTATAACTCTCAGTTTGAAGAATAGAGAAAGCACGGGTATCGTGCAGTTTTGCGAATATGCGTGGGCTGAATGGTTACATAAAATTAAAAAAAATACGCTCTCGACAAAATTCGACAAAATGTGTTATCATAAAAGCATACAATTTGTTTTGACATGACAGTAATTGGCGGCATAGGAGAGTTTGATGAGCACTTTAAATGTCGCAGTAGCAGACGAAAAGAAAAACATGCAGAGTTTATTAAAGGGCATGGAGTTTTTAGGAACAGCAAGAAGTAGTGATGAAGCATACAACATGATAAACGGTAATGCCGGTTCTGATGTGGTACTTGTGTATGTAAAGAGAGCATCCGGTGACACTGAGCCACTTGATGATACATATATGGAGAAAAAATCCCTTGAGACACAGGTGACGGATATCATTCATGAGATAGGTGTTCCGGCTCATATAAAGGGATATCAGTATCTTAGGACTGCGATAGTGATGTGCGTTGAGGATATGGAAATGCTTAGCTCTATCACAAAGCTTTTGTATCCCACTATTGCAAAGAAGTACAAGACTACCTCAAGCAGGGTGGAGAGAGCCATAAGGCATGCTATCGAGGTGGCATGGAGCAGAGGCAGGATGGATACGATAGACTCCATGTTTGGATACACTGTAAACTATGGTAAGGGCAAGCCTACCAATTCGGAGTTTATTGCCCTGATTACAGACAAAATACGTCTAGGAATGTAAAAATCGTCATTATAGACAAATAAAACCACGTTTTTATAAATTTACTAGGCAAAATGTACTCCCGCGTGATATAATATAGTATACATTCTATTGGTTTCAGGATGTATACTATATTTTTATCAGATTAATCGTTGTTTAAATAACTGTAATCTGGGGGAGGTTTCAGCATGGACAAAATGAAAATATTAATGGCCGCATCAGAGGCAATACCTTATATGAAGACAGGTGGACTAGCTGACGTAGTGGGATCTTTACCAAAATATTTTGACAAGGACAGATATGACGTGAGAGTTATACTTCCGAAGTACAAATGTATGGATGATAAATTACTGCCACAGCTTAAGTTCGTCTGTCATTTTTATGTCAATCTCAACTGGCGCAGGCAGTATGTGGGGATTTTTACATCGCAGTATGATGGTGTGACATATTATTTTGTGGACAATGAGTTTTACTTTGCAGGAGATAAGCCATACAACAATATATACGAGGATGTGGAGAAGTTTGCTTTCTTTTCAAAGGCGGTGCTTGAGGCTTTGCCGGTTATAGATTTTGCCCCGGATGTGATACATTGTAATGACTGGCAGACAGGACTCTTGCCGGTTTTTCTAAAGACAGTGTACGGCTCAGACAATTTCTATGCCGGTATAAAGACAGTCTTTACCATTCACAATATGAAGTTTCAAGGGCGTTGGAAGATTAAAGAGGTGGCTGATGTTACAGGACTTCCGGAGCACATTTTTAATTCAGGAGAGCTGGAGTTCTATGGTGAGGCTAATTATTTAAAGGGCGGCATAGTATATGCAGATGAGATTACGACTGTCAGTCCGACATATGCAGATGAAATCTGTACACCTGAGGGAGGAGAGGGCCTGGATGGCTGATGCTTGAGCGGCGCAGGCATTTGAGAGGCATTGTAAACGGTATAGATTATGATGTCTTTAATCCTATGAAGGATACATATCTGGATAAGCATTTTTCTGTAAGGGAATTGAGTGGAAAGGTCGTTAATAAGCGTCAGCTGCAGGAGAAGTATGGTCTGGCTGTGGATAA